>ERZ857629.298-NODE-298-length-73883-cov-8.634895_pt1 | contig 73883 bp, 73 predicted proteins | sample MGYA00519700_ERZ857629 | MGnify/ENA primary metagenome ERZ857629 (study PRJEB31778, sample SAMEA3449351) | human gut metagenome | biome: human gut; feature: human-associated habitat; material: faeces | place: United Kingdom | collected 2010/2012 ... | reverse complement strand
CCGCCTGACACATGGGGCAGGGGTCGCCGGGCAGGCCGATGGACTGCACCGCGTCTATATAATTAAGAACGGTGTGGGAATTGACGTGGCAGGTGACGAAGTAGGGGATCATTTCCAAGGGAACGCTCTCAAAGCCGGCGTCGCGCCAGGGGTAGAAGACGCCGCCCCAGACTGTTTCATTGTGTGCGATGGTGTGCTTATAAGCATCGTTTTCCTTGCCGCCGTGAAGTCTCTTGTCGGCAACGAACATGCGCTGGAACTGCTTGATGGTGGAATTGACCATGCCGCGGTAGTGCCATGCGGAAGCCTTCAGCGCATCGCCGCGGAGACCGGCCATGCCGCGGTCGAACCAGTGCAGAACGGGAAGGTAGGTCTGACCGACCCAGCGGTATCTCCAAACGCCCTTTGCGAAATTGACAAGACCGCCGTATCTTACAACGTCGTATACCATGTGGATGTAGTTGTAAAGCCAGATCATATAGAAGTAGTACATGGTATCCTTGACGCCGCGCCACTCTCTATGATAATACAGACCTGTCTTATCCATCTGGAGCTCACCCAGACGGCGGCCGCCTTCTTCGGCGGTGTGGGGCTTGCCGTACCAGAAATCCTTGGCAAGCTTCTTGATATCATTGATATTCTTCTTTGCCATAATTACTTGCCCTCCTGAATCTGCTTGATCTCAACGCTCTCCACGAAGGCCTGGAAACGTGTGCGAAGCTGGCCGGAAGCGGAGTTTATGTACTCCTTCTCAATGGAGCAAACGGGGATGCTGAAGTCGCGCTTCATGATGACCGTGTCAATGACGCGCTCATAGCTCCAATACTCACAGAACTTGTTGGAGGCGACGATGATGCCGTCAGCGTTATATTCCTTTGCAAGATCCGCAAGACGCTGCTTTCTTGCGCGCATCTCATCCTGCGGCATGAAGCGCGGGCAGTTGGAAGTCTTGAGATAATGGCGGGCGATGGCGTCCAGCGGAGACTGACCCTCTGCCACTTCGATGGGGATACGCGACTCGACGGCGCCGTAGCAGTATCTGTCGCATACGACCTCCGCGCCGCAGCTCTCTATGAGCTTGGTAAACTCGGGGTCGTCGTTCTCCGAACCGGCAAGAACGACCTTGCAGCGGAACGGCCATTTTTCGTCCGCCTGACGGGTCTTCAGCTCCTCTGCGGTTTCGCGCAGGTAGGGGAGAATGAGGTACTTGGGGCAGACGAGGGATACAAGCTGGATAACATGGAACTCATACCCAGTAATGGTAGGATTATCAAGCTTGCGGTAGTCACCGATCTCGTTTATGAGACGGCAGACCTCGTTATGCTGCTCAATAGTCTTCATGAGGGCTTCGTCACTCGTATCAATGCCGAGCTTTTCGCGGAGCTTGTCAAGCACGTGATACTGAAGCTGCTCGCGGTAGTGCTCATACCCGTTTTCGTTGTTCTTGAACGGCACGTCCGTGAACTCGCAGAAGAAGTTATCGTTCTGAATGATCTTCATGTCGTCAACAGAGGAAAGACCCTTCTGCTGAAGATGCTCCTGAAAACGGCAGGTAGCGGTGCATGTTTCGGTTGCCATCTGAGCGTCAAGGAAATTGAAGCCGCCTTCGAGGGCGCGCTCAAAAAGGCTCCTTGCATAGTGGCAGGTGCGGGCCGAGAGGTAGTAGGTTGCAATGTCCGGGGAGGTGCATCCTGGCGCTCTCAGTCTGACCGAGAAGCAGCCGGGAAGGTCGAGAAGCACTTCAGGCATAAAGTAGCAGGTGTAGCCTATCGCAAACTTTCCGTCTTCCTTTGCCTTTTGGACAAGTTCGTTGTTGGCTTGCTGAAGCAGATTCTCAAAATAAATCAGGTGTTTGAGATCTTTCACAGATAACCCTCCAAATTTTCCTGTTTTTGGGCATATTCCACCCATATTTCCGTATGATATTCTATCAGAATGTCATATCGTTGTCAATGCGGTTTTTGCGCGGTTTCGCGGAGAAAATCGGACAATTCAATTGAAAAGTTTGCGTTTCCTGCACATAAAAGGCGTATGTTAATAAAAAAGACATAATTTGTTTCCGACAAAAAGAAACGCCGGAAAACGAATTATGATAAACGGAAGCCTTTTTCGGCGGTATGCGGGACGCGGCATTTTTTTGACTTGCCTGTTTATTTATGATAAAATCAGCAAAACGGAAGGAGGCGGAAAATGACGGACAAAGTGTATCTCGCAATAGATCTCAAATCATTTTACGCCTCGGTCGAATGTGTGGAAAGAGGGCTTGATCCGCTCAGGACAAATCTTGTGGTCGCCGATAGGAGCCGCACGGAAAAAACGATATGTCTTGCCGTTTCTCCCGCGCTGAAAGCCTATGGCATACCCGGCAGGGCAAGGCTGTTCGAGGTTGAAGAGCGGGTGAAGGCGGTAAACTCGCAGCGCCTCGGAAGCTGCGGGGCGCTGGGCTTTACGGGAGAATCGTGCAGCGCGGATGAGCTTGAGGAGAACCCGCTTCTGAAGCTTGGCTATATAGCGGCGGCGCCGCGTATGGCGTACTATATGCGCTACAGCGGGAGAATATATAATATTTATCTGAAATATGTGGCCGCAGAGGATATCCATGTATACTCGATAGACGAAGTTTTTATGGATATTACGGGGTATCTCAGAATGTCCGGGCTGAGCGCACGGGAATTTGCGATGCGCGTGATTTCAGATGTGTTCAACTCTACCGGCATTACGGCGACTGCCGGGATAGGGACGAATCTCTATCTGTGCAAAATAGCGCTGGATATTGAGGCGAAACATATCGAACCGGATGAAAACGGGGTCAGGATAGCCTGTCTTGACGAGAAAACATACCGCCGGAAGCTGTGGGATCATGTGCCGCTGACGGATTTCTGGCGCGTCGGCGCGGGGACGGCGGGAACGCTTGCCGAAAACGGTATATATACCATGGGCGATATTGCCCGCTGTTCACTCGGAAAGCCGGGGGAGCGGCATAATGAGGAGCTTTTGTACAAGCTCTTCGGCATAAACGCTCAGCTTCTTATAGACCATGCGTGGGGCTGGGAGAGCTGCACCATAAGCGATATAAAGGCTTACCGGCCGGAAAACAACAGCATATGCTCCGGACAGGTGCTTCAGGAGCCGTACAAATATGATGAAGCAAGACTTGTTATCCGTGAAATGGCGGATATGCTTGCCCTCGACCTGCTCGATAAGGGGCTGACCACCGACCAGCTTATACTCACGGCAGGCTATGATGCGGAAAACGTTGCGGATGAGGAGATAGCGAAGGAATATACCGGCGAGATAAAAACCGACAGGTATGGCAGGAAAGTGCCGAAGCACGCCAACGGAAGCATAAATCTGAAAATGCCGACGTCTTCCGCAAAGCTGATAACCGATGCCGCGGATGAGCTTGCGGAGCGTATATTAAACAGAAAGCTTCTTGTCCGAAGGATAAGCATCACCGCCAACCATGTGTGCGCCGAATCCGCCGCAGAAGGCGAAGCGGCCGTGAATGAACAGCTCGATATGTTCACGGACTATGACGGCTTAAGAGAGCGCGGGAAGGCGGAAAGGGAAGCGCTTGAAAAGGAGCGCCGCCGCCAGCAGGCTGTGCTTGAGATCAAGAAGCGCTACGGCAAAAACGCCATTCTGAGGGGAATGAATTTTCAGGAAGGCGCGACGGCGATAAAGCGCAACGGCAATATAGGGGGACACAAGGCGTGACAGACAGATATGACGATATAATAGACCTGCCTCATCCCGTTTCGCGCACACATGCTCCTATGCCGAGAAGAGATAGAGCGGCGCAGTTTTCGCCATTTTCGGCTCTTACGGGCTATGATGCGCTCATCAGGGAAAGTGCGCGTCAGACGCAAGAGAAAAGAATACCGGACGAGCAGCGGAAAAGCGAGATAAACAGGCGTCTTGCAGAGCTCAGGCGGAATGAAAACAATATGCCGCACGTGCGCGTCACGTTTTTTGCTGCGGATGAGAAAAAGAACGGCGGGGAATATGTCGCGTTGGACGCAAATATCCGCAGAGTCGATGAATATACAGGCAAGCTTCTTCTGTCCGGCGGCATTGAGATCGACATGGCGGACATATGGGACATTGAAAGCGAAATGTACGATGCCGGGATATAGTATGGAGATGAAGATATGAGCAAAGTGATCGAGATAACCGATTTTTCCGCGCCGGAGCTGGATATTTACGCAAGACTGACGGAGAACCAGCTCGTGAACAGGGCAGATCCGGAAAACGCGATGTTTGTCGCGGAAAGTCCCGTAGTGATAGAGCGGGCGCTTGACGCGGGCTGTGTTCCCGTATCTTTTCTTATGGAGAAAAAGCACGTTGAGGGAAAAGGGAGAGCGTTGATCGACCGCTGTCCGGAGATTCCGGTATACGCCGCTGAGCTTGAGGTTTTGACAGAGCTTACCGGCTTTCATCTCACACGCGGTATGCTCTGTGCGATGAAAAGACCGAAGACGGCCGCAGTGAGAGATATATGCGCGGGCACGGCGAGGATAGCGGTTCTTGAAAACGTCATGAACCCTACGAATGTCGGGGCGATCTTCCGCTCCGCCGCGGCGCTCGGGATAGACGCGGTGCTGCTGACGCAGGAGGGAAGCGACCCGCTGTACAGGAGAGCCGTGCGCGTCAGCATGGGGACGGTTTTCCAGGTCCCGTGGACATATCTTCCGGCGGATTCCGATTGGCAGGAGCTTCTGCATGATATGGGCTTCAAGACTGCGGCTATGGCGCTCAGGGATGATTCGTACAGCATTGCTGATGAAAGACTGAAAAAGATAGGAAAGCTTGCAATTGTCCTCGGAACGGAGGGGGACGGGCTTGCGTCGGCTACGATAGCCGATTGTGACTATACGGTGAAGATCCCGATGTCCCACGGCGTGGACTCGCTCAATGTTGCGGCGGCGTCTGCGGTAGCGTTCTACCAGCTTGGAACGCTCGGCAGAATGCCGTGAGCGCTGCACACGGAAGAACGGCTCTGAAAAGCGGAAAAAAGCTGAAAAAATTGTAGATTTTTTATGCGGCGTATGATATAATAAATTTTGTATAAAGCTGTAAAACCATGATGCGGAACTTTTCGGGAGGGAGGCGCTGTTTTGAAGCCGCTCAAAAGAAGAATACAAAACGCCGCTGTGACGGCTGCTGCGTATATGCTGCTTGCCGCGCTGTGCTTTCCTTCTGACGCGTATGCGCTGACCGGCGGATATATGTGCGGGTACGATGAAGAGCATACTCATTCCGAAAGCTGCTATGATACGGTGCTTGTCTGCGGAAAAGAGGAGCATCTGCCCCTTTGCGGGATAACGGAAGAACATCTTCACGATCTGAGCTGCGTCCGGACGTCAACATATTTGGCGTGCCCGTTTGCCGAGACAGCCCATACGCAATGGTGTTATGACGAACAGGGCTGTCTTATCTGCGGCGCGGAGGAGCATGTCCACTCGGAGGACTGTTATGTCACCGAGGAGTACCTTGCCTGCGGCAAGGGTGAGCATATGCACGGCAGCGAATGTTACCCAAGAGACGAAAACGGAAATCCTTATGAAATACACGTGCATACTCCTTCATGCTGGCAGAGGCGCTGCGTATGCGGGAAAAAGGAGCATAAGCACGATCCGGTCATATGCATGTTCGCATCCTTTGACGGGGTGGAAAACGCGGCTGTCTGGGAAAGCACGGTACCTTTCGGCAAGCTTACGGGGGACTGGGGTGAGGATGTACTCACCGTCGCGTCTTCTCAGATAGGCTATACGGAGAATTTCTATAACTCGGTTATTGCCGAAGACGGAAAAACGCGGCTCGGATATACAAGATACGGACATTGGTTCGGTTATCCCTATGGGGATTGGTGCGCGATGTTCGGCGCGTTCTGCCTTAACTATGCCGGCGTTCCCCAGAGCGAGGTGCCGTATGCGGCGGGCGTTGAGACGTGGATTCAGATGCTGCAAAAAAAGAATATGCTGGAGGATGCATCCGCGTATGTGCCTGAACCCGGAGACCTGATCTTTATCGCCGACGACGGGGCTATACCGAATCACATGGGTATAGTAAGCTCCTATGCGAAGACAGGGGACGGTACCGGGCTTGCGCAGGTCATTCAGGGCAACAAGGAAGACGCAGTGAGACTTGTTGAGCTTGCGGTCCCGCATTGGACTGTCGTAGGCTATGTCGATATGGAAAAGGCTCACGACAAATGGCTTGACATCTGCAATGTTGAAGTTATGTGCGGGGACGATGCCGTAAAATTGAAGTATCTGCCCGGAAGCGGCATTGACGGGAGCGAAAATATAACCGCAACTCGGCTGCTCCCAGAGTCGGACGGCTATAAAAAAGCAATAAAGCTGGCAGAGAGATACGTGAAAAAAATAGATTCCGGCACGGAAAAGCCTGATATAAGGCTGTATGAATTATCGGGAGAGAGAAACGGCGCGCCGGTCAATGTACCCGCACCCGATAAAACGGCGCTTGTTTACGGCGCTTCCGGCAGAGCCGCTGCGGCTTTCAAGACGGCGGATAAGACGGTAATAGTGCTTTGCGGATAATGCCGTCAGATGACAAGGACGCACACGGCTTTGACAGGCATGAAAAACATCCGTGCCGCTTCAGAGCCCTTGTCAATACGCAAAGTATTGTCTGCGCTCCTGTAAATTGACGGTGATGCTGCAAGAACTGAAAAAATTCCGTGCCGGGAAACGGCGCGGAGTTTTTGCTGATGGGGGAAAATGCATGGAATATACGGTCGTTGATGTGGGAAAGTACCCGCGCAAGGCGCATTTTGACTATTTCAGGAGCCTTGCTTATCCCTACATGGGTACGACGGTGAACGTTGACGTGACTGAGCTTGCGGACGCCTGCAAGAAAAGCGGTCATTCATTCTATCTTGCGTTTATGCATATTGCCGCGCTTGCCGCCGACGGCGTGGAGGAGCTGAGATACAGGATAAAGGACGGCGGCATAGTCTGCTATGAAAGCTGCTGCACCTCGCATGTGGAGGCGCTCCCGAACGGCACCTATTGCTACTGTACGCTTCGGCACGACATGGGCTGGAAGGACTTTTTTGATTATGCCGAACGCTGCCGACGGCTCTGCCGGACTGACGGGAGTATAGAGGAAGACGGGGATGTGAATAATTATTATTTCATAAGCGCTCTGCCGTGGTTCAGCTATACCGCCCTTATTCAGCCTGCGGCCTGCGCGGATGAATCAAATCCGCGTATCACATGGGGAAAATATGAGAGGGATCATAACGGGCGGCTCATGATGCCGCTTACCGTGCTTGCGCATCACGCCCTTGCGGACGGGATGCATCTTGCGCGGTTCTATGCGAATGTTGAATCCGGAATGAAAAAAGCCGCTGCGGACATCATAACGCTTCTTTCCTAAATTTTAAGAAAACGTAAACGAACGCAAAAAATCTTGCGGATGAGCGGTATCGGGGATATAATACCCTAATAAGGCTTACCGCGGAGGAATTATGAAGACTGTCCTAAAAAAATATTTTGCTTTTCTTCTTGCGCTTGTGCTGATCTGCGCTGTGTGTCTGTTCTTCTCCGGACGCAAAGAGGGGCTGTTTATTGACGAGGTCTATACATACGGCCTTTCAAACAGCTATTACGCGCCCTTTGTGGATGACCTCAAGGATGACGATATGATAGACAAGGTCATCACACGTCAGGAGCTGCTTGACTATCTCACTGTGGATGACAGCGATAAATTCAGCGCAGGCTCTGTATATTACAACCAGTCGCAGGACGTTCATCCGCCGCTTTATTATTGGCTTTTCAACTTCGCTTCAAGCCTCAACTGCGGCAATTTCAGCCTCTGGACGGGACTTGTGCTTGACCTTGTCATTTATCTGCTGACTCTTGCTGCGCTGTATCTGCTTGCGCTGAAGCTTTTTGAAAGCCCGGATAGCGCCGCTGCTGCGGTGCTGCTGTACGGGCTGAGCAGTGTGGGACTTTCCACGATGATCATGATACGTATGTATGTCCTTCTCACGCTTGAGACTGTGCTGCTTGCGTATTTTATCGCCTGTCTTATGCGCGGAGGGCGCACATGGCATTATCCTGCTGTTGCCGTTACGGTGTTTGCGGGCATGATGACGCAGTATTATTATGTCTTTTATGCGTTTTTCGTTTGCCTTGCGTTCGACGTGTACCTTCTTACAAAGAAGAGATACCGTGAGCTTGTGATGTTCTCTCTGTCAGCCGTATGCGGCGTGCTATGCCTGCTTCCGGCGTTCCCTGCATTTATAAGACAGCTCACCGACGATGCGCTTGTTTCGGGCGGAAGTGCGGTCGATAATCTGACGAGCTTTGGTCAGTATATATCCAGGATAAAATATTTTTGCGCAGAAACCGCACACAGAATGAAGGCGGTGATTTATGCGGCAGGCTTGCTTTTAATACTGTGCGCTGTGCTTTGGAGAAAGCTCTGCTTGGCGGTAAAGGAAAAACGTGTAAATTTTGATTCCTTCCCGATTATTTTTTCGGCAGTAATTTCTTTTTTAGTCGTTGCGGTCATTTCTCCGGTAACGGAGATCAGGTATGTTTATAATATTATTCCGATGCTTGTCCTTGCGGTCAGCTTTCTTATATACCTTGCCGAAAACGCTTTGGGAAAATTCAAATATGACTTTGCGGTCAAAAATGGCGCTCTGCTGATTCTGACGGCGTGTGCGCTCTGGTGCGCAAGATGTGTTCCGCCGGATTATCTCTATGACGAATACAGCGATTATGACGATCTGCTCTCGGCGCATAAATCTGCACCCTGCGTCTATATCGATGACAATTACAGTTCGCCGCTTACCTATGATATGCTTCAGATAATGATATTCGACGACCTGCTTGTGACAAACGACACCTCGTCCGAGGCTATGCTTGATTACATTGGCGACGCTCCGGAAACGGTGGTGTTCATAGACATCAGCAAGGATTGGGCAAGCGGCTACGATCCGGAGACGGTGCTTGAGCAGCTTCAGAGCAGCACGGGATATTCCGTGATCACGCCCCTTTACAGCAACGGCTTTTCGGATGTATACCTTTTGAGTAAATAAGGAGAAAAATATGGTATCGGTTATTCTGCCCTCCTATAATGAGGAAAAAATGATCTCGACTGCCGCGGAAACGATTTCCGGCATACTGAAAAACGAAAATATAGACTATGAGCTTGTGTTTGTGGACGACGGCTCAAAGGACGCGACATGGGAAAATATCACGCTTGCGAATAAGAAGGACCCCAAAGTCACCGGCGTACATTTCAGCCGCAACTTCGGCAAGGAAGCCGCGATGTTTGCGGGGCTTGAAAAAGCGGCGGGGGACTGCTGCGTCGTTATGGACTGCGACCTCCAGCATCCGCCCGAGAAGATAGTTGAGATGTACCGGCTCTGGGAGCAGGGCTATGAGGTCGTCGAGGGAATAAAGGAGGATAGAGGCGAGGAGAGCGGCTTTCATAAATTTGCCGCAAACAGCTTCTATTCGCTCATAAGCAAGGCCGTCGGGATGGATATGTCCTCCTCGTCCGACTTCAAGCTCCTTGACAGAAAGGTCGTGGATACGCTCAACGCTATGCCGGAGAGAAACGTGTTTTTCCGCGCATTGTCTTTCTGGGTGGGATATAAAAAGACTGCCGTGTATTATTGCGTGCGGGAGCGTACCGAGGGCGAGAGCAAGTGGTCAACAAAGTCGCTCATCAGATACGCGATAACGAATATCGGCTCTTTCTCTTCCGCGCCGCTGCACCTTATCACGGGACTGGGCGTGACAATGCTTGCCATTTCGGTCATTTTCGGCATCATTTCGCTTGTGCAGAAGCTGACAGGACATGCAGTTGCGGGCTTTACAACGGTTATCCTGCTTCTGCTGTTTTCAAGCAGCGTCGTCATGATAAGTCTTGGGATAATTGGCTACTATATTGCCCGCATCTATGAGGAGATCAAGGGCAGACCGCGCTATATAATCTCCAGTATGGTTGGAGGAAAGAAATGAGAAAGCTTATACTTACAATACTTGAGTTCTTCAAAAAGCATTGCCGCGAGGGAGGAAAAGCCGAGGCCTTCTTTCAGTTCTGGATCGATAAAATCGAGATAGTTGTATATCTTGTGGTCGGTGTGCTTACGACCGTCGTTTCATGGGCGGCAAAGTTTGCCTTTAATTTCATCTTTTACGCCGGCACGGCTCATCCCACTGCTGTTCAGAATTTTGTCCTCAGCGCGGTCAATTGGACGGCGGGCGTTGCCTTTGCCTATCCGACCAACAGAGCGTGGGTGTTTGAGAGCAGGGATCCCAAAATACTGCCGGAGTGCGTAAAATTTGTGCTTTCAAGAGTGTCTACCCTTGTGCTTGATATCCTTGTAATGCAGATACTCGGCGCTGTCGGCATGAACCTTTACGCGGCCACGCTTATTTCCGCCGTACTCGTTATTATAGGAAATTACGTGTTCAGTAAGCTCTTTGTTTTCAATAAGAAAAAAACCGAGGAATGAACCCGGGCTTTTCAGAGGACGGATAAATGCATCAGAATAAGAAGAAGCGCGGACTATCCGCGGCAGTTTACATAATATTGATATTTGTCCTTGTCGCCGCAGCGGCGCTTATATTCTATTTTCTGTGGGAGAAGGCGCCCGACGTCGCGGGAGCGAAGGCAGAAAACGTGCCTGCGGTCACGGAGGAAACGCCCGCGCCTGATATCGGGGCGGCCGCAACCCAGCCGCCGGAGCAGACGCCTGAGCCTACCACCAAGCCTACCCCAGAGCCTACTCCGGAACCCATTCAGGAGATCGCTCCTACGACCGCCAGACAGGACGGCGTTTATACAATAATGCTGGCAGGGGAGGATCAGAGTTCAGGAAATACCGACACGATACTTGTAGGCAAAATCGACACGAACGCCCATAAAATGGATTTTGTCAGCATACCGAGAGACACTCTGCTGAACATGGACGGCGATGTGCGCAAGATCAACTGCGTATATTATAAGGCAAAGGAACGCGGCGCAGACCCCGCGCAGGAGCTTAAGAACAAGGTTACTGAGCTTATCGGCTTTGAGGTGGACTGTTACGCCGTTATTAATTTGCAGGTGTTCATGGATGTTGTGGATGCCATCGGCGGGGTGGACTACACGGTGCAGCAGGATATCTGGATGGACGATGCGGGGCAGAACCTCTTTACCTACCTTCCACAGGGGGAGATGCACCTTAACGGATACCAGGCGATGTGTCTTGTCCGCTACCGTGCCGGGTATGCCGACGCCGACCTCGGCAGGATAGAGATCCAGCATGATTTCCTTAAAACCGTAGCGAAACAGATGATTTCCCTCGGTAATATTCCAAACCTCAGGAAGGTAATAAATATTCTTACCGAAAACGTCGATACTGACCTGACCGCCGCGAATATGGCGTATTTTGCACGTCAGGCGCTTATGTGCAGCGATGAAAATATAAATTTCTATACGGTTCCGACCGTTGGCAAGACGCTCGGCGAAGGGTACAGCTATGCCGTGATCCTTGTATATCAGTGGGTGCCGATGATAAACGATTATCTCAACCCGTACAGCGAAGAGATCACAATGAATAACATAAACGTAATGTTCAACGATTATTTTGGGATAGGCTGCACAGGAGAGATAAGAGGCGGATGGTACTATGTCGGTCTTGCGGAAGCGGAAATGCAGCAGGCCATGAATCCGTGGGGATAAACGGTAAATGACGTCAGGCGCTAAAAAGCCGGACGGCTACGCTGAAATGCTATGCGTGTGCGATTAAATAAAGAAAAGGGAGCCTCCGCTCGTTTTTGAAGCGGAGACTCCTTTTGCACTATATACCATCAATTGCAAGAAGACGGCTGTATCAGATAGAGTCAGTGCTGCCTTCCGTGCGCTCCTTATCAGGCAGCTGACCGCGCACCGCGCCTTTCAGATAAAGCTCGGACAGCGTCAGAAGAAAGCTTCGCAGCATGGGCGCCTTCCGAAAATGATTTGCCATTTCAAGCAGCTGTGAAAATGTGTTGTCGGTGAGATCGGATAGCTGAAAAGCGCCCGTTGAGTATAAAATGTCGAAGATTTCATCTATCAGCACCTTGCGTTCAACGTTGTCCATTCCCTCCAGCGTCATATCTATGGCGGAGTTGAATACTACGCTGAATCTGCTCAATTCGGGAAGCGTGATAAAACCGCGGCTGTCTACCTGCCACAGAAGCAGATCATGGGCGCTGACACCGTATTCGTCACAGGCGACTACCGTAAGCTTGCCGGCCTCCTTCATCAACATCCCGACAATGGAGCGGTAGGGAACGTACGTAACGATCCTGCCGCGCATCAGGGCGTATTCCGGCTTTGAGAAGAAAGCGGGCAGGAAGCCGGGACCGTCATAGCTGATCACCTTCGCAATGCGCCCGCGTACACTCTCCGAAACTGTGCAGGCGGCATAAATCGCAAGGTTTCCGCCCTTTGAATGTCCGCTTACAACTATTTCATCCACATAAAGCGCCGCTTGCGCTTCAAGGTACGCCGCGGCGTCTCTCTGTGCGGGTATGCTTTCGCATATGGCAAGCTCGCAGTTTTCTTTCCAGCCCACAAGCGTGTCGTCCGTGCCGCGGAAGGTGACGTACAGCTTTCCGTCGGGGCCGTGTACGCTAAGCGCGGAAAACTGTTCTGTCACATCGGTTCGCACTTTGTTGACGAAGCCGGACAAAAGCAGATTCCCGTATCTTTCGCTTTCCGCCATCAGTTTCAGCAGATCAAGCAGCTGCTTTGACGTGAAAACGCCCATACTGCTGTCGCCGCGTAGATAAAGATATTTGTCAACGGCTTCCCTGAGCGTGATGGCGCCGCCGTTTTCGGGGAAAATGCAGCCGTAGTTGGGCTTCCCGACACAAGCAAACAGCATTTCGTCTATTTCGTTTACGGGAGAAGCTTCAAAACTCAGATCGCCCCTCCATTTTACGTAATCCAAAGCGGTATAGCTCATAAATAACCTCACTTTTTATGATATGCATTATATCATAAAAAACTCTGCGAGACTGTCAAAAAAGCCTCGCAGAGTTTTTTGCCCGCAGGCAAAAAATAGTTTTGATCGTTTTCTCCGGCGGCATGTACGTCGGGGAAAACACTTCTCACGGAGCGAGTGTCGAATTGTTCGCCTGCGGCGAACAACCGAGGCGCAGAGCGCAGTGCAACCCCTTTTGCCAAAGATGCTTGCTTCTTTGGCAAGCTTACCTCACTTTTTATGATATGCATTATATCATAAAAAGTGAGGTTTTACAACGCCTTTGCCAGGTGACGGCGCATTGTTTACACAACGCCCTGCGCCATCATTGCGTCGGCAACCTTCAGGAACCCGGCAACGTTTGCGCCAAGCATGAGATCGCCGGGCTTGCCGCATTCCACTGACGCGTCATAGCAGGCCTTGTAGATACTGCGCATAATGCCGTGAAGCTTTTCGTCAACCTCATCAAAACTCCAGCTCATGCGAAGAGAATTCTGGCTCATCTCAAGACCGGAGGTGGCTACGCCGCCTGCGTTGCTGGCCTTGCCGGGGGAATAGAGCAGACCGCCGGCTTTTACGATCTCGATCGCCTCGGGGGTAAGGGGCATATTTGCACCTTCAAACACCGCCATGCAGCCATTGCCGACAAGCTTCTGCGCACCTTCTGCATCCATCTCGTTCTGGGACGCGCAGGGGTGTGCGATGTCGCACCTGACGCTCCAGATATTCTTGCAGCCCTCGTGATATTCGCTGCCCGGAACCTCGTCGGCATAGACGCTTATGCGCGCTCTGCGCTTCTGTTTGATGTCAAAAAGCTTTTCGAGCTTTATACCGTTCGGGTCGTAGATGTAGCCCTGCGAATCGCTCATTGCGACGACCTTGCCGCCGAGCTGCATACACTTCTGCGCGGCGTACTGCGCCACGTTGCCCGAGCCGGAAACAACGACCGTTTTCCCGGCGTAGCTGTCGTTTCTGAGCTGCTTGAGCGCTTCAGCGGAAAAATAGCAAAGTCCGTAGCCGGTGGCCTGCGTGCGGGCGAGAGAGCCGCCGTAGGACAGCCCCTTGCCTGTGAGGACAGCCCCGTCATAGCGGTTCGTGATTTTCTTGTACTGCCCGAAAAGATAGCCGATCTCACGTGCGCCAACGCCTATGTCGCCCGCAGGAACGTCCGTGAACTGACCGATGTGGCGATAAAGCTCCGTCATATAGCTCTGGCAGAAGCGCATGACCTCCGCGTCGCTCTTGCCCTTAGGGTCAAAGTCGGAACCGCCCTTGCCTCCGCCCATCGGAAGCGAGGTAAGAGAATTTTTAAGTATCTGTTCAAAGCCGAGGAATTTCATGATACTCAGATTTACCGAGGGATGGAAACGCAGACCTCCCTTGTATGGACCGATAGCGGAATTGAACTGTACGCGGTAGCCGCGGTTGACGCGGACGGCGCCGCAGTCGTCCACCCATGGGACGCGGAATTCTATGACGCGCTCAGGCTCAACAAAGCGCTCGATAAGACCGGCTTTTTCCCACTCGGGATGCTTGTCGATAACAAGCTCAAGAGATTCAAAAACTTCGCGGACGGCCTGCAAAAATTCGCTCTCATGGCTGTCGCGGGCTTCGACCTGTGCATATACCTTTTTCAGGTACTCATTTTTGAACATGAGTAATACCTCCCATAAGTTTTTTGTGTGTTAAAGGCAGTTTCATTATACCGTATCGTTTCGTGTATGTAAATAGCAGCAATTGTCTGTTTTGTAACAAATATATAGTAAAAGAGCATTCACAGACGTGTAAAATATATATAATGTACAATGTGCGTGCGGCGGGAGCGGATATGTTTTTCGTGCAGAGTGAAGAGAAAAGAAAAAATTGAAAAAGGTGTTGACAAAAACAAAAAAATGTATATAATAACACTTGCATTTAGCGGAGTTGTGTAAAGGTAGCACACCGGACTCTGACTCCGTTTGTGAGGGTTCGAATCCTTCCTCCGCTGCCATATCGCCGCAAGCTTATGTTTTGCTTGCGGCGTTTTTTTATGATTTGACCATGCGAATTGTGATCTTTGACCCGGATATGGCTGAAACATTCCACGTTAGGAATTTTTACAATTTTTTGGCGGCAGATGCCGCATGGAGGATAATTATGAAGCTTCTTGTCTGCAATGTGGGCAGCACGTCATTGAAATTCAAGCTGTATGAGATGCCGGAGGAGAGAGTGTACTGCCGCGCCGGCGTTGAGAGAGTGGGCAGCGCCGACAGCGCGATTTTTACATATAAAAACGAGGAGAGCGGCTGTTCCGTCAGACTTGAGGGACAATCCGTACCCGAATACCGGAGCGGTATTTCAATGTTCCTTAAAACCGCGCTTGAGGACGCTGCGCTTCCGCTCAATGATATTAACGAGATAGAAGCCGTCGGTTTCAAGACGGTGCTGTCAAAGGGCTATTACGGCGTACATGAGCTTGACGAAAATGTAATACAGGGGATGCGGGATTTTCTCTATATTGCGCCCGTCCATAACAGCGCCTATCTTTCCGCCGTGGGGCAGTTCAGGGAGCTTTTGCCGCACACCCCGCTTATCGGCGTTTTTGAAACCGCTTTTCATACCACCATTCCGCCCGAGCGCAGTATATATCCGGTGCCGTATGAGTGGTATGAGAAATACGGCATAAAAAAGCTTGCTTATCACGGCGCATCGCATGAGTATATTTCCGAACAGTCGGCAAAGTACGGCGAAAACCGCCGTGTGATATCCTGCCACCTTGGCGGAAGCTGCTCTGTCTGCGCGATACTTGACGGGGAGAGTGTGGATTCAAGCTTTGGCTTTTCACTCCAGACCGGTGTGTTTCATGCGAACCGCTGCGGCGATATTGACCCGTATATCATTCCCTTTCTGCTCAATGAGGGGATGAGCATTGACGAGGTGCTGGACGGGCTGAGCAAAAACGGCGGACTTTTGGGGATTTCCGGCGTCAGCAACGATCTCAGGCTCGTTATGCAGGCGGCGGACAGCGGAAACGCCAGAGCAAAGCTTGCGGTGGACGCATTTGTGTGTTCAATAGTGCGCTTTATCGGGATGTTTTATGCGGAACTTGGCGGACTTGATCAGCTTGTCTTCACAGGCGGGATAGGGGAGCACTCCGCAGAGATACGAAGCAGAGTGTGCAGCGCCGTGTCCCATATGGGCGTTGTTATTGATGAGAGCAGGAACAGCAAAGTTGAAAAGGGCGTGATAACAAGGGCGGATTCTCCCGTCAAAGCCGTCGTTATTCCAGCAAATGAAGAGCTTGGCATTGCACGGAAGAGCTATCGCTATATTTCCGAAAAGGGGATGTGCAAATGACGGAGATTCAGAAGCGGCTGTCCGCGCTTGCCGACAGAAAAAATGCGGAGTTTCAGGCAAAGCTCACGCCTAATGTAGATTGTGACAAATTCATCGGCGTTCGCACACCGCAGCTGCGTATCCTTGCCGCGTCGCTTTCGGAGAAGGAGCGCGCAGAGTTTATGGAGGCGCTCCCGCATGAGTTTTATGATGAAAATATGCTCCACTCGGTTATACTTGAAAAGTGGAAGGATTACGGGGAATGTCTTGAAAAGGTCGAACGATTCCTGCCGTATGTGGACAATTGGGCGGTGTGCGATACCCTGCGTCCAAAGGTTTTTGCCGGACACAGGGAGGAGCTTCTGCCGCATGTCAAGCGCTGGATAGCTTCGGATATGGTGTATACATGCCGCTTCGGGATAAATATGCTTATGACGCACTATCTGGACAAGGCCTTCAAAGAGAAATATCTTGCCCTGCCTGCCGCGGTGACAAGCGAGGAGTATTATGTGCGCATGATGGCGGCATGGTACTACGCAACGGCGCTTGCCAAGCAGTGGGACAGTACCATCCCGTATATAGAACGCGGCCTCCTGCCGCCATGGACGCATAACAAGACGATACAAAAAGCCTGCGAGAGCTATCGCATCACGCCGGAGCAGAAAGCATACCTCAGAACCCTTCGCAGAAAATAAAATATAAAACGGCAAAACCGCCTGAAATTAGCGGTTTTGCCGTTTTGTGATTTACCAATTGAATGTTATAAGACCGTAGACGTAGATAAGAGCTACCGCGATGGGTACAAAGTACTGCATGAGCGGCTTCATCCATGGCTTGACCTTCAGACCGCTTCCGGAGTTCGCCTCGGCCACAAAGCTGTCCCAGCCCCAGCCGAATTTGTTGCAGCAGAACAGCGCAAGAGCAAGCGAGCCGAGAGGCAGAACGTTTGTGGAAACGATGAAATCCCAGAAATCGAGCCAAGCGGAGCCTTCAGCGAACGGCTGGAATGTAAACACGCTGTAACCGAGCGCAGTGGTGAGCGCAGCAGCAAAAACAGCAAGTCCGCAGATAACCGAGGCTTTGGTGCGCTTCCAGCCGGTGATCTCGCGTATCATGGCAAGGATGTTTTCACACACGGCAAGGACGGTTGACATTGCCGCGAAGACCATGAACAGGAAGAAGAGAGCGCCCCACCAGCGTCCGCCGTTCATGTTTGTGAAAACGGAAGCCATTGTGTCGAACAGAAGGCTGGGACCGGAGTTGACCTCAACGCCGTAGGTGAAACAGGCGGGGAACATGATAAGTCCGGCGACGATAGCGACAAAGGTGTCGAGGCATATGACGGTGACGGACTCGCCAAGCAAGGAACGCTCCTTGCCTATATAGCTTCCGAAAATGGCCATTGCGCCGGTACCGAGGGAGAGAGTGAAGAACGCCTGATTCATTGCGCCGACGATCACCGAGCCGTTGATTTTTGGAAAATCGGGAACAAGATAAAAACGTATGCCCTCAGCCATGCCGGAGAGAGTAAAGCTGTGTATCGTCAGAACAAGCATCAGAACGAAAAGAGCCGACATCATATATTTGGTGACGCGCTCAAGCCCGCCCTGAAGATTGAAGCTGAGAACCGCAAACGCGATGACAACAACAACGGCAAGATATCCGACGTTGAGTGCGGGATTTGTTATCATGGGGACGAAGCCGAGGTCTGATATTCTCCCGGTAAGAAACTGAACAAAATAGCATAGGATCCATCCTGCGACAACGGTGTAGAAAGCCATGAGTGCAAAACAGCCAAGCAGACAGGTATATCCGATAACACCCCACTTTTGCCCGGACTTCTGGAGCTTTTTGTACATGAACAGGGGACTTGTCTGCGCGGCGCGGCCTACGGCAAACTCCATTGTCATTACGGGCAGGCCGAGTACGATCAGGCACAGGATATATATGAGGACAAAACTGCCCCCGCCGTACTGACCTGTCATCCACGGGAATTTCCATACGTTTCCGCAGCCTATCGCACAACCGGCCGAAAGCATTATGAAGCCAAGCCGGCTTCCGAGTTTTTCACGTTTTTTCATTGAATTGCACCTTTGAATAGTTTAGCCGAATATTTTTGAAATTGTACTGTAAAAGTTATCAGCTCTTCTTTTCGGGAATAAGGAAAATGAATACGAGGGAGCTGACAAGAAGCAGGAATGGATAAATAAGGAAAGGAATTATATCAAAGGCGGATACGGTGCAGTCAAGAGCCTTCGCCTGTGAGATCGCAACGAGCATCTGTGCGCCGTAGGGTATGATTCCCTGAAAGACGCAGGAGAACGTGTCAAGCAGTGAAGCGGTCTTTTTTGCGCTCACTCCGTACTCATCCGCCATTTCCTTTGCAATCGGATTTGCTATGACTATTGCCACCGTGTTGTTTGCGGTCGCAATATCCATAAGCCCGACGAGTACGCCCATGCCGAGCTGCCCGCCTTTTTTGCCCTTGAACACTCTTTTGATTCCGTAAAGCAGCGCGTCAAAGCCGCCGTATTCGCGGATAAGCGCACACAGCGCCGCGACAAGTATTGCAACGGTCGCGGTTTCATACATACCGGATATGCCGCTTCCCATACTGCCAAGAAGCCCGAAAAAGCCGTCTGCCGCGCCGGTTGCAAGCATTATTGCACTGCCGGAAACGATGCCTATGAGCAGGACAACAAACACGTTTATTCCGATAATGCCGCCGATAAGAACCAATATGTACGGAATGATCTGGACAAGGTTGTATTCGCCCAAGGCAAGCTCGGCGTTATGACCGGCGGTCATCAAAAAGACGATGACCAGCGTTGCGATAGCGGCGGGAAGCGCGATCCAGAAGTTTTCGCGGAACTTATCCTTCATCTGGCAGCCCTGACCGTTGCACGCGGCTATTGTCGTATCGGAGATAAAGGAGAGGTTGTCGCCGAACATTGACCCGCCCATTACCGTGCCGATGCAGAGTGCCGGGTTATAGCCGGAGGCGACAGCGATCTCGACGGCAATAGGCGTGATAAGCGTGATCGTGCCGACGGAGGTGCCCATTGCGGTGGACACAAAGCAGGCTATCACAAAGATCATTGCAACAGCAAACTTCGCCGGAACGATGCTCAGAAGGAAGTACGCGACACTCTGCGCACCGCTTCTGCCGACTATGCTGGAAAACATACCGGCAGTAAAGAAAATAAGAACCATTATAATAATGTTCTTATCGCCGACGCCGTGTCCCATCACGGTCATTTTTTCGTCAAAGCCGAGGGATTTGTTCTGGAGTACGGCGACAAGTATCGCCGCGAGGAAAACGGCGACGATGGGAATGTTATAAAACCCCATTTCCTTGCCGAGTATGTACTCAAAAAGAATACCGAGACCGAGATACAGGACAAGGAATACGCCGATAGGAAGCAGTGCTTTTACGTTGCCTTTTTTCATTTTTTCTTTCTCCTAATTAAATTACCCATAAAAACGACACCCGCCTGATTGCACGAGCGCCGTCAAACGGATGCCGAAATCATTAAAAAACAGGTATTTTATTCTTTCCAGACCTTCTCTGAGGTTATCTCCCTGAGACTTGCGGCGCCGCACATGGTCATGGTTGATTTAAGCTCACCCACGATCTTATCCATGTAGACTCTGAAGCCCTCCGCACCGCCGCCGTAAACAGCGGTCAGAATGGGGCGGCCTATGAGAACGGCGTCTGCACCGAGCGCGATGGCGCGGAATACGTCAACGCCGGAACGGATCCCGCCGTCAACGATTATTACGGTCTTGCCCTTTACAGCCGCAGCGATCGAGGGGAGAACCTCACACGTGGACGGAACGCCTCCCTGAACTCTGCCGCCGTGGTTGGAGACGACTATCGCGTCTGCGCCCGCTTCAACGGCTTTCAGCGCACCGGCGGGCGTCATGATGCCTTTGATGATGAAAGGCATTTTTGCGTAGCCGATTATTTCCTTCATCTCATCGACTGTCTTGCTGCCGGCGTTGGGATTCATTTTTTTGAGGAAGGGGAGACCTGCGCCGTCAACGTCCATCGCGGCGGCAAAGCTTCCGGCATCGTTGAGGATATCCAGCTTTTCAAAAACCGCTTCCTTGTTCCACGGCTTTATCGTAGGTATGCTCATCCCGCCGATCTCCCTCGCGTCGCGCACGGCGGATTTCATGATATCCGGGTTAACGCCGTCGCCGGTGAGCGCCAGAACACCGTAATCATATGCCGCTTTCATAAGAAGCGCATTGTAGTCCTGATCGACGTATTTATCCCCGTAATGCATATCAAGCGCACCGAGGGGAGCGGCAAAGACCGGCGCGGAGAATTTATGACCGAACATTTCAAAGGATACGTCGGGGTCGGCAAAATTGGGGCAGAGCGTGTCCATGTTGACACAGATCTCCTGCCATTTGTCATAATTGCGTGCGGCGACATTGCCGGGAAACTTACATCCGGGACCGGGCATTGTATTTGCGCAGGCGCGTCCGTTGCACACGGGACAGGCTTTGCAGTAGGGACCGACGCAATCCCTTGCTGCTGCCAGTACTTCCTGGTATGTCATAATAGACTTCCTTTCTGTTTTCTGCATATACTCTTGATCGGCAGGGGCAGTCTCTTCTTGACCAAGCATATGGTTATTATCGCGCATTTTAAATTAAGTGTCAATGAAATGTTTCTCAAAAAACAAAAAACTACAGGCTTGACTTGGGATTATCGGTTCGATAAAGAATATAATCAATGGATACGTTATAGTAGTTGGCAAATTTGACAAGAAGATCGTATCCGGCCTCCCGTTCGCCGTTTTCGTATCTGCTTATGGTGTTCTGATTTGTGTTCAGGTCAAGAGCAACTTTCTGCTGTGTGAATTTACGGCTTTCACGCAGCTCCTTTAAACGCGTTTTTATAAAAATCACCTCTTGACAAGAGAATACCAAAATGGTTTTTTACGAAAATTCCGAATTGGGATATAATGCAGAGGTAAAATAGAGAAGGAGAGTAAGGCATGAAAAAAAGAATTATACGTGTATTATCCCTTGTTTTTGTGCTTGTAATCGTTGCATCTCTGATGCCGAGTGCGCTGGCAGCAGGTTACAGGACAAAAAACGGCTGGATAATTACCACCGGCGACAGGCTTTTCACAAAAACATCAACCGTAACTATAAAAAATACGACATCTGACGAATCAATCAGAGTGACAATTACCGGAATTTCAAACTGCACGGTCATAAGAGATCCGGGAGCGTCATGGGACGGCGGCTGGGTCGGAAGTTCTTTTCTGATATCCCCGCAGGGGAGTGCGACATTTTACATCAAAACAAAGCTCGGCAGAGCCGGATGTGTGGATTATAGAGTTACCGGTCTTTGGGGCGGAAATGTTTCATATAGAATAAACGCACAAAAGGTTTACGCTTACTGTTAAAAGGTCTGCGGCAGAGCGGACGCAGAGTTTTCAGGCATTGAGCGTAAAATTGAATACGTTGAAAATCATAAAAGGCTTGGAATTGTGACGATTCAAAGCCCTCTTAACAAACATAAGCACCTGCAAAGGCGGAATCGATGCCCTTGCAGGTGCTTTTTTTCGGAACAGGCCGCTATTTTACTCCCGTATAGTCGAAATCAGGGATCATTTCATCAGTCGCGGAGCTTTCATCCTGCCAATAGCCCTCCGTCAGACCGCAGCTGAGCATATATTTGTACAGGTGGCGGGCGGAAACGGGGTCAACACGCCGCTGAAGCTCCGGAAAGCGTTCAAGTCCGGGCATGGGAGTATACTGGCTCATCAGGGAAAAAAGTATGCTTCCGGCGGGGAAGTTATCGGATATGAGGTCAATTACATTCATGGAATCAAGCTCCTGCTCCGGCAGGATAAGATGGCGCACCAGAACGCCGGAGACGAGCATACCGCCGCCGTCCAGCTTATACTTGCCGCGCTGACGGTACATTTCGCGGATCGCGGCAAGAGCGATTTCCGGATAATCGGGCGCGGCAGAGTATTTCCTTGAAAGCGCGGCATCGGCATATTTAAAATCGGGCATATAGACCTGCACAAGCCCGTCGAGCATCCTGAGAGTTTCGACCGACTCATAACCGGAGGAATTCCATACGACCGGTATCCCAAGCTCAAGCCCGTCCAGCGCCTCCGCTATCGCACGGGAAAAGTGCGTGGGAGTTACGAGATTGATGTTGTGTACGCCCTCGTCCCTGAGACGCAGCATGATATCGCGCAGCCTCCGGACGGAGACGGTCTCGCCTGTTGAGGCGGGACGGCTGATCTCACGGTTCTGGCAGAAAACGCACCTTAGATTGCAGCCGGAAAAAAATATTGTACCTGATCCTTTCAGCCCGCTTATGCACGGCTCCTCGCCGAAGTGCGGGGCGGCTCTTGCGATCACCGGAAGACAGGGACTTGCGCATATCCCGCCGCCGCTGACGCTCCCTCTCAAAGCGCCGCAGCGCCTCGGACAGTCGCTGCAAAAATACTCCATTTCCATGACACCTCACAGCAAAATAGCAAATATACAAAAATAACAAAAAAAGGGAATCTGATGAGCTGATTATACCGCTGATTTGTCTAATATGCAAGAAAACGTGAAAAACGAAAAAAAGTACATGATTTTCCGAAAATTTGTGATAAAATAGACACGACATCAGGAAGATGTGATAAAAGCAACAGAAATTTGCTGTTTTCGGAGAAGCGATGCTTGATATTGTCCTTGTTGAACCGGAGATACCCCATAATACGGGCGCCATTGCAAGAACCTGCGCCGCAACGGGCGCTGCGCTGCACCTTATCAAGCCGCTTGGTTTTGATATTTCGGATAAGGCCGTAAAGCGATGCGGGCTTGATTATTGGTACCTTGTGAATATTTCGGTGTATGAAAATCTTGACGAATTTTTTGAGAAACACGGGGACGCCAATATCTATCTCGCAACGACCAAAGCCCCGAGGGCTTATCATGAGGTCGATATGACCGGGGATACGACGCTGATGTTCGGTAAGGAAACTGCCGGCCTTCCCGCATGGCTGCGTGAAAAGTACTGTGGCAGATGCATACGTATTCCGATGATAAGCGAGGCTCGAAGCCTCAACCTTTCAAATTCGGTTGCCATACTTGCGTATGAGGCGCTGCGGCAGCAGGGCTTTCCGGGGCTGCTTGAAACAGGCTCGATGAGCGCGGGCGCTGTCTGACCATGTTTTCCCACGGCGCGTGCCGTTTTGTCTATATTTATAATATGTATATTTTTTTGTAGGAGGCACTTATGAACTACAATAAGAAAACCGTTTGCGATGCAGACGTGAAGGGCAAGAAAGTCCTTCTCCGCTGTGACTTCAACGTTCCTCAGGATAAGACCACGGGCGAAATCACCAGCGACAAGCGTATCCGCGCGGCCCTGCCCACCATCAAGTATCTTCTCGATAACGGAGCTGCTGTTATTGCCTGCTCCCATCTCGGCAAGCCCAACGCCACCTATGAGTCTTTTGTAAAAAAGCAGACCGAAAAGGGCAAGGACCCTGCAACTCTTACCGAAGAAGCATGGAAAAAGTCTCTTAAAAAGCTGACTCTTGCTCCCGTTGCAAAGCGCCTGTCAGAGCTTCTCGGTCAGGAGGTTATCTTTGCTTCCGATACCGTAGGCGAGGACGCAAAGGCAAAAGCCGCCGCACTCAAGCCCGGTCAGATACTGCTTCTTGAGAACCTGCGTTTTGACAAGGGTGAGACGAAGAACGACCCCGCGTTTGCCAAAAAGCTTGCCGACATGGCAGACCTGTTCGTCTCTGACGCGTTCGGCACCGTACACAGAGCGCATGCTTCCACAGCCGGTGTGGCGGACTATCTTGACGCCTACTCCGGACTTCTTGTTGACAAGGAGCTGTCCATTATGGGCAAGGCGCTTGACAATCCTGCGCGTCCCTTCGTTGCCGTTCTGGGCGGTGCAAAGGTCTCCGATAAGATCAACGTTATAAACAATCTCCTTGAAAAGGCCGATACCATCATCATCGGCGGCGGTATGGCATATACCTTCAAGAAGGCGCAGGGCTATGAGATAGGTATGTCTCTGCTTGAGGCTGACCGTATCGACTATGCAAAGGAAATGATCGCCAAGGCGGAAGCCAAGGGCGTCAAGCTCCTCCTGCCGGTTGACAATTACTGCGCGGCGGAGTTTTCCGCAGACGCGGAGCCCGTTCTCTGCGAAGGCGATATTCCCGCAAACCTGATGGGCATGGACATCGGTCCCAAGACTGTGGAGCTGTTCTCCGACGCAGTCAAGAACGCAAAGACCATCGTCTGGAACGGACCTATGGGCGTGTTTGAGTTTGACAAGTTCGCGGGCGGCACCAAGGCAATGGCAAAGGCGCTTGCCGAGTCCGGCGCGATCACGATCGTAGGCGGCGGCGACAGCGCGGCGGCGGTCGAAAAGCTCGGCTTTGCGGATAAGATCACTCATATTTCCACCGGCGGCGGCGCAAGCCTTGAATTCCTTGAAGGCAAGGAACTCCCCGGCGTGGCTTGCCTCCTCGATAAATAAAACAACAATAAATTTTAATTATAAAACGGAGATACAAAATGAACAGAAAGTATCGTAAAACAATAATCGCCGGCAATTGGAAAATGAACATGACCAATTCCGCCATCAAGCCTTTTATTGAAGAACTCAAAGCAAATCTTCCCAAAAACAAGCAGTGCGAGATCGTCCTCTGCACCCCTGCCGTCATGATCCAGAACATGGTCAAGACCGGTAAGGAATGTAAGGTAGCGGCCGGCGGTCAGGATGTAAGCACCTTTGAAAAGGGCGCATACACCGGCGAGATATCCGCAGCCATGCTTGCCGACATCGCCGCAAAATACTGCATCGTCGGTCACTCCGAGCGCCGTCAGTATCACGCCGAGACCGATCAGCAGGTCAACATCAAAGCAAAGGCTCTGCTTGAAAAGGGCATCTGCCCCATTATCTGCGTAGGCGAGAGCCTTGAGCAGCGTGAGATGGATCTCACTATGGAATATGTTTCCTACCAGGTCAAGGCCGCCCTCAGCGGTATTGACGCGACTACACTCCGCCGCTGCGTCATCGCGTATGAGCCCATCTGGGCCATCGGAACCGGCAAGACCGCGACCGCAGAGCAGGCACAGGAAGTCTGCGAGGGCATCCGCGCCGTTATCCGCAAGATCTACGGTGCGCGTCCTGCACGCGCCGTTTCCATTCTCTACGGCGGCAGCATGAACGCGAAGAACGCGGCTGAGCTTCTCAGCCAGCCTGACATTGACGGCGGACTTATCGGCGGCGCTTCTCTCAAGCCGGTTGACTTTGCAGCTATCGTTGCGGCGACCGCACAGAACTGATATTCGATAAGAGACAGAAAATTTCATCTGACTGCGTGTGTTTTCCCCGAGTTAATCGGGAAAAACACACGGATATAAATCGGGTGAACTGTTTTGCAATCGAAAAGGTGTAAGTAAATAATGGAGAACAAAATGAGTAAAAAAGCTGTTCTTGTAATTATGGATGGCTTCGGCATCGCAAAGCCCACTGCCGGAAACGCGATCGCCCAGGCCAGAACCCCGAATCTTGACCGCCTTTTTGCATCCTATCCCACCTCCCAGCTTCAGGCGTCCGGACTTGACGTCGGTTTGCCGGAGGGACAGATGGGCAATTCCGAGGTAGGTCATACCAATATCGGCGCAGGACGCGTGGTTTTCCAGATCCTGCCCAAGATGAGTCAGGAAATCAAAAACGGCAGGTTTTTTGAAAACAAGGCATATATAAAGGCCATGGAAGACGCCAAGGCCTCCGGCAAAAAGCTCCATATCATGGGACTGCTTTCCACCGGCGGCGTTCACAGCCATCTTGATCATATTTTCGGCATTCTCGATATGGCAAAGCAGCGCGGCGTCGAAAAGGTGTACGTACACTGCTTCCTTGACGGGCGCGACGTCGCCCCAAAGAGCGGCGCGGGCTTTGTAAAGCAGCTTCAGGATAAGTGCGATGAGCTTGGCAATGCGAAGATAGCAACATTGCAGGGACGCTTCTGGGGCATGGACAGAGACAAGCGCTGGGATCGTGTCGAAAAGGGCTATAACGCGATAGTCTGCGGTGAGGGTGTTATGAATACCGACGCTGTCGCCGCCGTCGAGGCAAGCTATGCCGCCGACAAGACTGATGAGTTTGTGGAGCCTGTTGTCGTGTGCCCTGACGGCGTTATCGACAAGGGCGACAGCGTTATCTTCATGAACTTCCGTCCGGATCGCGCAAGAGAGATGACATGGGCGCTCAATCTTGAGGACTTTGACGGCTTCAAGCGCAAAAAGACCGTGTATCCGCTTTCCTTTGTCTGCACTGCGCAGTATGATGAGACGCTGCCCCTTCCTATTGCGTATCCGCCTGAGGTTATTGAGAACACCCTTGGCGAGTATGTCAGTGAAAAGGGACTCAAGCAGTTCCGCGTTGCCGAGACTGAAAAGTATGCGCATGTCACGTTTTTCTTCAACGGCGGCGTCGAGAAGCAGAGCGAGGGCGAGGATCGCTGCCTTGTCCCGTCTCCCAAGGAATTTCCCACCTATGACCTTGTTCCGGCTATGAGTGCCTTCAAAGTTTGCGACAAGCTGGTCGAGGCTATCGCTTCCGATAAATATGACCTTATTGTCTGCAACTTTGCAAACTGCGACATGGTCGGTCACACCGGCGTTATGGCCGCCGCAGTCGAGGCGGTCGAGACGGTTGACACATGCATCGGGCGCATAATGGCGGAGATGGAGAAGCATCCCGATTCCACGCTCTTTGTCACGGCCGACCACGGCAATGCCGACTGCATGTTTGACGAAACGGGAAAGGTCAATACCGCCCATACGACAAACCCCGTGCCGTTCACAGTCTGCAAGAAGGGAATAAAGCTCAGAAACGGCAGACTTGCCGATATCGCTCCCACCATCCTCAAAGTGATGGGGCTTGATCAGCCTGCGGAGATGACAGGCGAGTGCCTTATAACAGAATAAGTCCCGCACGAAAAAGCGGAAAAAATTATAAAATACGGCCGGCCGCAGAACTTAGGCTATACGGTCGGTTGAAAAGAAGGGAGATCACTATGATCTATACCAGCGAAGTAAACAATATGTGTCCTGTCGCTAAGGGAGCATATCATGGTCCCGCCCCCATTCCCGAAGAGGGCAAATGGGTTCAGGCAAAGCAGATTTCCGACATTTCCGGCTTTACCCACGGCATCGGCTGGTGCGCACCTCAGCAGGGCGCGTGCAAGCTCACTCTCAACATCAAGAACGGCGTCATCGAGGAAGCTCTTGTTGAGACGATCGGCTGCTCCGGCATGACCCATTCCGCCGCAATGGCATCCGAGATACTTATCGGCAAGACGATTCTTGAAGCTCTGAATACCGACCTCGTGTGCGACGCGATCAACACCGCAATGCGTGAGCTGTTCCTGCAAATCGTTTACGGCCGTTCTCAGTCCGCTTTCTCCGAAGACGGTCTGGCAATCGGCGCTTCTTTGGAAGACCTCGGCAAGGGTCTGCGTTCTCAGGTCGGCACAATGTTCGCTACCAAGGAAAAGGGACCCCGCTATCTGGAACTCACTGAGGGCTACGTCACCCGCATCGCTCTCAATAAGGACGATGAGATCGTCGGTTATGAGTTTGTAAGCATCGGCAAGATGATGGACTTTATCAAGAAGGGCATCGACGCCAATGAGGCGCTTGAGAAGGCAAAGGGGCATTACGGTCAGTGGGATACCGCTGCAAAGTACATAGACCCCCGTCAGGAATAAGAGAAGGAGGACAGATTAATGGCACTTTTTGAGAATTACGAAAGAAGAATCGACAAAATAAATGCCGTCCTCGCTCAGTACGGTATTGCTTCCGTTGAGGAATGCAGAGAGCTCTGCAAGTCAAAGGGCTTTGATCCCTATGAGATCGCGGCGGGAATTCAGCCTATATGCTTTGAAAACGTCCGCTGGGCATACTGTGTCGGCGCGGCTATCGCTATCAAGTTCGGCGTGAAGACCGCGGCAGAGGCTGCAAAGTGCATCGGCATCGGCCTCCAGAGCTTCTGCCTTGACGGCAGTGTCGCAGAAGATCGTAAGGTCGGTCTCGGCCACGGCAATCTCGGCGCAATGCTTCTCAGCGATGAGACTAAGTGCTTCGCTTTCCTCGCCGGTCATGAATCCTTTGCCGCTGCGGAAGGCGCTATCGGTATCGTCAAGAACGCGAACAAGGCGCGTAAAGCTCCTCTGCGCGTTATCCTCAACGGTCTCGGCAAGGATGCAGCTCAGATCATATCACGTATCAACGGCTTCACCTATGTCCAGACTCAGTTTGACTACTACACCGGCGAGCTGAAGGTCGTCCGCGAGATCGCTTACTCCGACGGCGAGCGCAAGAACGTCCGCTGCTACGGCTGTGACGATGTCCGCGAGGGCGTTGCCGTCATGCACTTTGAGGGCGTTGACGTTTCCATCACCGGCAACTCCACCAATCCCACCCGCTTCCAGCATCCCGTTGCGGGTACCTATAAGAAGGAATGTGTCGAGCAGGGCAAGAAGTACTTCTCTGTTGCTTCCGGCGGCGGCACCGGCAGAACCCTGCATCCCGACAATATGGCGGCAGGTCCCGCTTCCTACGGTATGACCGATACCATGGGCCGTATGCACTCCGACGCTCAGTTTGCAGGCTCCTCCTCCGTGCCCGCGCACGTTGAGATGATGGGCTTCCTCGGTATGGGCAACAACCCCATGGTCGGCGCGACCGTCGCAGTTGCTGTCGCAACCGCAGAGGCGATGAAGTAAGTAATTAACCCAAAAACCGATGAAAAGCTCTCAGTTTGTGAAAGAACTGGGAGCTTTTTTCATCTGCGTAACGTTATTTGTCGTTGATAGCGGACATAGCACTTTGAATCATTTTGTATATCAATTCTCCCTGACTTGGTGTAGCGTTTTTCAGAAGATCAAATATCTGTTCTGCCCCGTTTGCGGCAGCGTTATCAAGAGAGTCCGCCAGCAGATAACTTGGGGAGACGTTAAGCTGCCTGCAAAGTTCAACAAACATAGGAAGGCTTGGAGTTTTTGTGCCGCCTTCAATTTGCCGGAGATATGTGGCATTGATATTACATAACTCTGAAAGCTTTTCGCCTGTTAGTCCCTTGTCCCTTCTTGCAGATTTAATTCTGCTTCCTAATCCTGTCCTATCCATTTCAACCTCCAATGGCTGCGATTAGTATAAGTTTTATTAGCTTAAAGCATACATATCTGTTGACTTTTATGATAGGTTCTGTTAGGATATATTATGTTAGCTAAAAGCATATACTAATGATAGAGGGGTGGTTATTTGGGCTGTTATTTGCTGACTCGTTAATATACGTCTTTCACCCGAAGCAAAAGTTGTTGTTTTTTAGGATAGCGACTCATTTTAGAAAAACAAACAGGAGTTTATGTTATGAGAAAAGTAATATCATTTTTGCTTAGCGTTTTACTAATTTTTTCTGTTGCAGTTCAGGCTTTTGCTGCAAGCGGAACTTATGGCGGAAATTTTTCTGACTATTCACGCGAAAATAAAGAAGACCTGTTTGGAGACAGGGGAGACAGGATTGAATTTGATGCAGCAAAGACCGATGCTCTTTCGGATGAATTTGATGAACCAAGTGTTGGATGGACAGAAATCGGAGCTATGAGAGCTATCTTTGCAATTTCTATACTTCTTGATTTGGGCGATTATGATAGTTCGTTAAAAGACAGATTTGTTCAAGGCTTAGCAGACAAAGGGTATATTTGCCAGAAGGATAATATACTGGCGCTGATTCTTCAGGGAGAGAACGAGGCTATATGTATAGTATATCTTGCTGGAGTTGAAGCGGATTACATGCTTTTGGATGACTACTCGTGGTCAAAAACGACAGAGTTTGTGGAAACAATATACGACGATGATATAATAGATATGTATTGGCAGATTGATTCCGATGATGTTGAGCTTGCTTTCGAACTTCTCATGGGTAGCTGATAATAACTAAACATCAACTTTACTAAGTGTCCTGTAATTCTACTCACAAAATGTTCTACCAGAATAGAACATAGGTTTCATTTATTTTCAAGAAAATGTTGGGTGCAGTTTATCACGTCCGGATGACTGCCCCAACATTTTTTAAAATTCTATCCTTAAACGGGATATATCGGGTTTTTATATTTTCCTGTTGACTAATTATCGTTAGTTGACTATAATGCGCTGTATGCCCGAATGACGGACAAAAAATACGGCGGCATTGCGGTGCCGTGCATCGAATAAATATTGATGCATTATAGGAAAGAATTGAAAAATACGAAACGGAGAGTATGAGCGCCTGAGATTCAAGACGCCGGATAACGAGCAGACGGCGGACGGGATGAGTTTTTCGCCTATGGAATATCAGGAATAATCCGGAAAGGTACTTCACATTTCATTATCTTGTGTTATAATATCGCAAAATACGTTGGTGAGGCGAAGATATGCGAATAATAACAATAAGCAGACAATTCGGCAGCGGCGGCAGAGAGCTTGGCAAACGAATGGCGGACGTCCTCGGTTGGGACTATTACGACAGAGAGATCATTGAAAAGCTTTCGAGCGACGAAGGACTCGACAAGGAGTATATCAACCATGTGCTGACTAATCATGAATGGAACACTCTGCCGATAACCTTCAGAAGCAGCTTTTCGCAGAGACAGTATACCTCCGGCATGAAAACGGCGTTGCTTTTGAAGCAGCGGAAAATAATCGAGGATATCGCCGCTTCCGGCAACGACTGCATAATCGTCGGCAGGGATGCGGATATTATTCTGAGCGATTACAAACCCCTGAGGATCTTTGCCTGCGCCGATATGGACAGCAGGATAGCAAGATGCATGCGCTTTGAGGAAAAGAAAAGCGAAGGGGATAGGCTTTCCGAACGCGAGATCAGGAGAAATATTTTGAGGATAGATAAGGGACGTTCCCAGACCAGAGAAATACTTACGGGAAAGGCATGGGGGGACGGCTCAAGCTTTGATATTACATTCAATACGGCGGGCTGGGACATCCCGAAGCTTGCTTCCGCCGTTCCGCAGTTGGCCTTGAGGTGGTTTGAAGAATAATGAATAACAACGGTAGAGAGCTGACCACCGGCGTGGTCTGGAAAAAGCTCCTTGTGTTTTTCCTGCCGATAGCGGCGGGCACCTGTATTCAGCAGCTTTATAATGCTGTTGACGGGCTTGTCGTCGGCAAATATGTAGGTACGGTCGCGCTTGCTGCGGTCGGAGGAAGCGCCGCGCAGATAATCAATCTGATCATCGGCTTTTTTGTGGCTCTGACGACGGGCGCGGCGGTCGTTATTGCGCAGATATACGGCGCCGGCAAGGAGGAAGATGTTCAGAAGGCTTCCGGAAACGCAATTGCCGTATGCTCACTGACGGGCGTGCTGCTTGCGGCGGCAGGTATAATCGCCGCCCCGGAAATGCTGAAGCTTCTCAAAACGCCGGATGATACCGTTCAGGCATCCCTTACATATCTGCGTATTTACTTTACCGGCGTTCCGTTTATTCTCGTGCTGAATATGGAGTCAAACGTTCTCCGCTCGGTTGGAGATTCGTACAGTCCCTTTATTTTTATGCTTGTCGGCTGCGTTTCCAACATAATAATGGACTTTGCGTTTGTCCTCTGGTTCGGCTGGGGTGTCGCCGGTGTTGCGATAGCCACGGTGCTGGCGCAGATAATAAATATGACCCTTCTGACAGTGAAGCTTGCAAGGACGGATGCGCCATATAAGCTTTCTCTTGCCAACTTCCGCCTGCGCGGGCGGCATTTCGGCAGCATGATGAAGATAGGCATACCGGCGGGGCTTCAGGCGTCTATGTATTCGGTGTCCAACATGGTCATTCAGGTAGGCGTAAATACGCTTGGGACGGTGGTTGTTGCCTCGTGGGCAATGACAAGCAAGATAGACGGTCTGTATTGGGCGGTCAGCAATGCCATGGGTTCCGCCGTTACCACTTTTATAGGGCAGAATATAGGAGCCGGGAAAATGGACAGGGTAAAGCTCTGCGTAAAGCAAGGGTTCATTCTTTCCGAAAGCATTACCGTTGCCGTTTCCGCCCTTATCATCGCCCTTTCAAGACCGCTTCTCGGTGTGCTCACGGACGACGCTGCGGTGGTTGACACCACCTACCGTATGCTTATACTTTTTGTGCCGTTCTATTTCACGTGGACGGTTATCGAAGTGATCTCCGCCGTTCTCCGCGGCGCGGGGGACGCTGTCAAGCCGGTCATCATTATAGGGCTTGGCATCTGCTTCTTCCGTATTATTTATATGGCGACGGTGTTTGCCTATTTCAAGACGGTTGAAGCGCTTTGCCTTGCCTATCTCAGCTCATGGGTAGTGACTGATATAGCGCTTGTGATTTATTACAGACACGGCAAATGGCAGAACAATAATAAAATGATTGCAGGGTAGGCATGGAGGAAGGCTGTGGCAGAGACAACCGTGAAAAAAGACGCACCTTGCCCGTATTATAAAAACTGCGGCGGATGTCAGCTTCAAAAAAGAAGCTATGAGGAGCAGCTGTATCATAAGCAGTGCCTTGCCATTGAAACACTCGGCAGGTTCGGGCATGTGGAGAATATCATCGGCATGGACGAACCGCTGCATTACCGCAATAAGGTCCATGCGGCATTCGGTCTTGGAGAAAGAGGCAGGGTGGTTTCCGGCATATATAAAGCGGGAACACATAAAATCGTTAACGTCGATAAATGCCTCATTAACGATGAAACGGCCGACGGAATTATTCTGACCGTGCGCAATATGCTCAGGGACTTTAAAATACAGGTCTTTGATGAGCGGAGCGGTAAGGGCTGGCTCAGGCATATGCTTGTGCGCAGAGGATTTGAAACAGGGCAGGTAATGGTCGTGCTTGTGGCGGTTTCGCCGATATTCAAGCTTCAGAAGCCGTTTATCAGAAAGCTCCTTGAAATACATCCAGAAATAACGACGATCATACTAAACATAAACGACCGCTTCGGTCCCGTGGTTCTCGGAACGAGAAATAAAGTGCTGTTTGGCGGCGGATATATCGAAGATGAGCTGTGCGGCAGCCGTTTCCGTATTTCGCCGGGCTCGTTTTATCAGATAAACCCGATTCAGACGCAGATACTTTACGGCAAAGCGATAGAGTTTGCCGCGCTTACGGGAAATGAGACTGCGCTTGACGCCTACTGCGGGATCGGCACCATCGGTATTACAGCAGCGTCAAAGGCAAAGCAGGTGATCGGCGTGGAGCTTAATAAAGAAGCGGTTTCCGACGCGATCAGCAACGCCCGTCTCAACAAGATAAAAAACTGTTGGTTCACGGCAGGGGATGCGGGAAAATATATGGAGCAGATGGCGGAGGATAAAGTCCGGGCTGATGTTGTGTTCATGGATCCTCCGCGTGCGGGGAGCGAAGAGAAATTTCTCTCATCGCTTGTAAAGTCGTCGCCGGAAAGGATAGTGTATATATCCTGCAATATTGAGACCCAGGCGCGTGATCTTGAGTTTCTTGAGGCAAACGGATATAAGGTTCGCCGTATGCAGCCGGTGGATATGTTCCCGTTTACAAGCCACATCGAATGTGTGGCGCTGCTCACAGCAGCTGATACGTAAAAAAAATAATCAAATAAAAGGAAAGAGGTAAATAACATGGCAAACAAGTATGCCGGAACCAAAACCGAGAAAAATTTATGGGAAGCCTTTGCGGGCGAATCTCAGGCAAGAAACAAGTACACTTATTTTGCTTCCGTCGCCAAGAAGGCCGGGTATGAGCAGATCGCGGCGCTGTTTCTGAAAACTGCCGATAACGAAAAGGAACACGCAAAGCTCTGGTTCAAAGCCCTTGGCGAGCTTGGCGGTACCGCCGAAAACCTTCTCCACGCGGCGGAAGGTGAAAATGCAGAGTGGACGGATATGTACCAGAGAATGGCCAAGGACGCCGAGGACGAAGGCTTTACGGAACTGGCGGCTCAGTTCAGAGGCGTTGCCGAGATCGAGAAAATGCATGAGGAAAGATACCGTGCGCTTCTGCACAATGTCGAGGCAATGGAAGTGTTCAAAAAGAGCGGCGTCACTGTCTGGGAGTGCCGTAATTGCGGTCACATTGTCGTAGGGACGGAAGCGCCCGAGGTATGCCCCGTGTGCAATCACCCGCAGTCCTATTTTGAGGTCAGACAGGAGAATTACTGATCCGCCGGAACCCTTTATAATTTCATAAATCCGGTCTGTAAGGCCTGATTAAATATTATTTTATAGGAGAGTATTTTTTGACAAAGTACGGTACACTGGAGATTGCGGCATAACCCGGAGGTTTGCCGACAGTCGCAACAACCTCCATTTTAATGAGATTATTCAGAAATTATTTGAATTATTATGGAGAGATCAAAATGAATAAAGAAAACATTAAAATCCGTTTAGAAAAGAAAAGTGACCACCGTGCAGTGGAAAACCTTGTAAGAGAAAGCTTCTGGAACGTATACCGTCCTGGCTGTCTGGAGCATTATGTGCTTAACCGCCTGCGCGAAGACAGCGCCTTTGTGCCTGAACTTGATTTTGTCATGGAGGAAAACGGCCGGCTTATCGGTCAGAATGTATTCATGCGCGCCGTGATAAAAGCGGATGACGGCAGAGACGTCCCCGTTATGACCATGGGGCCTATATGTATAACGCCGGAGCTTAAGAGAAAAGGCTATGGCAAGCTTCTTCTGGACTATTCGCTTGAAAAAGCAACGGAAATGGGCTGCGGCGCGGTATGCTTTGAGGGCAATATCGACTTTTACGGCAAAAGCGGTTTTGTTTACGCGTCGGATCTCGGCATAAGATATCACGGCTTGCCGGAGGGAGAAGATGCGTCCTTCTTCCTGTGCAAGGAGCTGATAAAGGGATATCTCGACGGCATAACGGGTGAGTATGCAACGCCGCAGGGGTATTTTGTGGATGAAGCCGAGGCGGAGGAGTTTGACAGGCAGTTTCCGCCGAAGGAAAAGTTGAAGCTTCCGGGGCAGCTTTTCTGAAAACGAAAAGTTCGCACGAACTGAAAAACCAAACGCATAGGAAATGATCTCCTATGTAAAAAGCGGCTCCCTGCTTTCAATTTACGAAAGCAGGGAGTTTTCAAGCCTATAATAAATGGGTCTATAATAAATGTTATGTGCAGCTCATTCTTGCCGTATAACTGGCGTCGAACGTTTACTTTAGAGACTGAAAGAAAAGATAAAACTGCATCAGCGGAAAAACAGCAGGGCGCAATCCCTGCTGTTTTTCCGTTTTCAGAAGCTTTACAATGTATTCAGGCAGGATCCTGCGCCTGGCGTTCCGAGCCTACGCGGATAATTGCGTCAGAGTCAGATCGCTTTAGGCGATCACGGCTTGAATCATATCAGTCATAAAGACCGGCTTCCACTGATTTTTTGAACTTAGACATAGATTCCCAAAACTCTTTTTCGGCGACGGGATCTATGCCTTCGCTCCTTTGCTGCTGTTCAGAATAAAACTGTTCCGTAGTTTTAACTATTTCCTGAAAAAGCTTCGCCTTCTTTTGAAGATGCTGAACAAGCAATTCTAACAGTGCATTAAGCTCTTCGCTTGTCATTCCTACGTTCTGCGCTTCCTTTCATAAAAGATTTTTTTGACTTATAAATAATATTATACATGTACTGCGCGTAAGTATCAAGTTTTTTATGACTTTTAAGACTCGTTTTGAAATAAAAAATTTCCGAAACCTGACATAATGTCAAATTTCGGAAACTTTCAGTCCGAGTGACTAGATTTGAACTAGCGGCCTCTTGAACCCCATTCAAGCGCGCTACCAACTGCGCTACACCCGGATATTCGCTCTTCATCAGCGCTTGATTATAATAGCACAGATGATTTGAAAATGCAAGTGCTTTTTCAAGATTTTTGAAAAAAACGGAAAAACTATCCGGACGGAAACGTTATGTAAACCATGGCGAAAACCGTATGCATACGGTTTTCGCCATGGCGGCGTTTTGCTTTACAAATAAGTGTTTTACAAAAGCAAAATGTCTGAGAATCAGCAGTTGCAGCAGTATTTCTGCTTCAACTGATTGATTTTCTGGGTGTCTGCCTGCTCCTGAGTGTACCAACCGTTGTTGGCCATTCTTTCGTAGACACAGCTCTGCATGGCAAGGCTGTCGTTCAGCGCGCCGGTAAATGCCTGACGTACCTTAGGCGTTGCCGATTCGATAGAGCCGTGCATATACAGGTCGCATACACCCTTCGTGGTGAGAAGAATATTTTCCATAATTTCTCTGTCGTTCATGCTGTCACCTCATTATATCAGATTGTAAAACTGCGTGAACAGTTTCTGGTTGCCGTTTATAAGCTGCTGAGCCTGCTGGCGTAATGCGGGGTCAGTAAGCCTGTTGGCGGCCTCACGGCACTGATTCATGAGAAACTGAGTATGACCGAGTGCGTCTTCAATATAGAGCAATTCTTTAGGACTCATTTTTATCACCTCGCTCCTATTATCTGCACCGCCTCGACTGTCTATTCCGTGAATATTTTTGAAAAAATAACTGTTTTTTCTTTTATCGCGCCTTTGGGTTTACATAAGATTGCTCAATATTGCAATCAGGCAAAATAAAAACACTGCTTCCTTTATTCCGGAGAGTGTGATAAAATAATCCAAAAATATTTAAGAGGTAAGCTGCTTGAAAACACAGAGGGATTTTCCGAAATATACTATAAGCGCAAAGGGTACAAGATGGGTAGAGCAGGGACACCCATGGATATATGAGGCAGAGGTCATTTCCGGAGATATGCAGGCGGAGAACGGCAGCCTTGTTGACGCTGTCAGCGAAAAGGGAAAGTATCTCGGCACAGGTTTTTTAAGCAAAAAAAGCAAAATAAGGATAAGACTTGTTTCAAGAAACGCCAACGACAGGTTTGACACAGATTTCTGGAGAAGAAGAATAAAATACGCATGGGATTACAGAAAAACCGTCATGGGCGCGGACGTCGGCTGCTGCCGTGTGATCTTTGGCGAGGCGGACGGTTTTCCGGGGCTTACGGCGGACAGATTTTCGGACATTTTTTCCGTCCAGACGTTTTCGGCAGGCATGGAAAAAATCAAGGATATAGTTTTTCCGCTGCTGCTTGAGGTTTTGCGCGGAGACGGGCAGAATATCAGCGGTATTTTTGAACGGAACGACGCTGCGATACGCGCTCTTGAAGGGCTGGAGCAGTATCGCGGCTGGTACGGTGATGAGCACCCGGATTCTGCTGTGACGGAAATATGCGAAAACGGGATAAGATATCTTGTTGACGTTGAAAACGGGCAGAAAACCGGCTTTTTCCTTGATCAGAAATACAACCGCCTTGCTGTCGCAAGGCTTGCACAGGGGAAAAGAGTGCTTGACTGCTTTACACATACAGGCTCTTTTGCGCTCAACGCCGCAATGGGCGGGGCAGAGCATGTGACAGCGGTGGACATTTCCGAAAGCGCCGTTGAGATGGCAAGAGCAAACGCGGCGAGAAACGGCCTTGCCGACCGGATGGATTTTATCGCGGCGGACGTTTTTGAACTGCTTCCCGAACTTGAGAGAAGCGGCAAAAAGCCGTATGATTTTATTATACTCGACCCTCCCGCGTTTACAAAATCGAGAAAGACTGTCGATAACGCACAGCGCGGCTATAAGGAGATAAATTACAGGGCGCTTAAGCTTCTGCCGAGGGGCGGATATTTTGCCACGGCCTCGTGCAGCCATTTTATGCCTAACGAGCTTTTTGTAAAAATGCTCCGTTCGGCGGCTGCAGATGCGGGGGTGGAGCTGAAGCAGATAGAGGCGCGTCAGCAGGCGCCGGATCACCCCATTCTATGGAACGTCCCTGAAACGGATTATCTCAAATTTTATATCTTTCAGGTGATTTGAACATAAATGAGACTGTCAAAAAAATCCTTGCAGGACATTTTTGACAAGCTGAGCGGGCATCTTGTAAGATGCCCGCTCTTTTTATGCTGGCTTCACGAATGTTCCTGCTCCGGCTTATTGATGAACCGAACCTGTCAGTATTGAGAGTATATCGGGAAAAATTCATCCCGGGCGATCAGCCCTCTGTCGCGCCCGATAACACCGGCGTTTGCAGGAGACTCATATTTATAGCACCATTCGCGTGCCGCGTCATAGGCGTCCTGAGCGCTGCTGCCGTATGTGCGCATAAGCGCGTCAAGCCCGTAATATTTTTCAAGCGTAAGCTCATGCTTGAGGTATTTGAGCTGTGCTTCGACCGTCGTATAGTCGAGGGAATTGCTTCTGCACCAGCTTATCAGCTCCTGCTTTCTCTCTCCGAGCCACTGGCAAAGCCCGTAGCTTCCGCTGCTTTCGATATAGCTTCTGAAGGAAGATTCCTTATAGATGTTGGCCATAACGCCGCAGGCTGCCGCAGGGGAGTAGCCAAGCTCGTTTACGCAGAAAAAGTATACCGTCTGCTCAATGCACGGATATGTAAGGTGAACAAGCCTTCCGCTTGAAATAAAACGTTGGCTGACATTATATATGCAGGTTTCAAACAGTGCGCTTTCGCCGGTGGCGCGTGTGAGTACGATACCGAGATGCGCGTCGTCTGCGGAAACGACTATCGCATAATTTTTTGCATTTCCGTTTTCGTCAAACCAGAATATTATATCGCCCGCCTGCGCGGCAAGCGTACCGCCGAAGAGTGCAAGCTCCCCGAGCGAGCATGAGGGAAACGCGTTGACATTTGTAAGGCAGCTGTACTGCATCGAGCAGTCGGGGAGTACATCAAAGGTTCCCACATCTGTAAGACCGCTTGCATCGACGCAGCTGAGCAGGAAGCCGATGTTGGCGTTTTCTCCGAAAATGACCGAATCCGTAAGATCGGCAGAAAGATCGTATACCCCGTACTTCGCTATGACGGTACTGCGGACGATTTTTACGAAATCGCTTCTAAGCTCATCGTTGCTGAGTGCGCTTATCGGAGGATAGCGAAGGTATGCGGCCTTCTGACCGACCTCTGCAATGCTGTCTATTTCAGGGGGCGGCGTGGGTTCCGGTGTCGGCTCGGGAGACGGAGTCGGCGCGGCTGTCGGAGAGGGAGAGGGAACAGGCGTGGCAGAAGGCGACGGAACAGCGGTTTCGTCCGGCTTGTTGACCTCGGCGTCATCGGAGATAGCCTGCATATCGGACATTGCGGTTTGCAGAAATTTCGCCGCAGATTGCGTACGGGACGAACATGCGCTCAGAGAAAACAGAGCAATTATTATAAGCAGTACCGCTGTACGTGGTTTTGACATAATATACCCTCAGAAAAATTTTTTAGTAATTGAGACTGTCGAAAAGAGCCTCGCAGAGTTTTTTGCCCGCAGGCAAAAAATAATTTTGATCGTTTTATCCGGCGGCGTGTACGTCGGATAAAACACTGAGTCTGACGGGAAACGGATCCGCGCCGGTTTTTTCGGGCGGATTTACGCCCGTACAGCGTTATTGCCCTTGACAATCCAGAACAAGGATTGCCTGCGGTCAATGCCTCGTTCGGACAAAAATCCGCTCCGGAAAAACTGCTTTGCACATTTCAGTGAGAAATGTCAGAGATATTTCGTGTGCGGAGGACGCAGGCTTGCTGACGCAAGCCAAGGACGACAAGCCCGAAAGAGCCTGACAGTTCCGATGAAATGCGGTGTGTATCCGTTCCCCGTCAGACCGTCACGGAGCGAGTGTCGAATTGTTCGCCTGCGGCGAATAACCGAGGCGCAGAGCGCAGTGCAGCCCCTTTTGTCAAAGAAGCTTGCTTCTTCGACAAGCTAAGTAATTATAGCATCGTCGGCAAATAAATGCTTAAATTACTGTAAATAAATCTGCAAAGCACGCCCAGACCGCCGGACGGGTGCAGACGTGAAAAATGCGTGTTTTGCTCTTGACCGCCGGCAGGGAAATGGAATATAATTGCTGACAGCTTTTGAATGGAGAAACAGAGATATGAAAACCGGCAAGTATACAAGGGCGATAGCGGCGGCATTAGGCGTTTATTTCATATGGGGCTTCACGCTCCTTGCTTCCACCGTTGCGCAGCGCTTTACGACGCCTATGGTGTTTTTGATGTACAGATTTGACGCCGCGGCGCTTTTTATGCTTTTACCTGTTTTGTTCGGCAGGAAGAGCTTGCATCTTAACACAAAAAAGATAGTTCCGCTTATCATAATGGCCATATGCGAACCGGCGGTTTATTTCATCGGTGAGCAGTACGGCATGAAATATACAAATTCGTCGTTCACGGGCATATTTATTTCGATTATCCCGCTGTTTACAACAGTCCTTGCGGCGGTTTTCTTCAACGAAAAGCCCACGCTCCTGCAATGGGTATTCTGCGTGATAAGCATTTGCGGCGTTATCGCAATAAGCGTTTTTACCTCCGATGCAGGCGGGAATATATCGTTCAGAGGCGTCGTCTGGCTGCTGATAGCCGTTTTTTCCGCCGGTATATATACTATACTTAATAAGAAGGCGGCGCACGATAACTTCAGCGTATATGAGAGAACTGTGGTCACGCTCCTTGTCGGTGCGGTCTTCTTCACCTCCGGCGCGGTGATCGAAAACGCCGGTGAGCTTGGAAAGCTTATAGCCCCGGCGAAAAACCTTCCGTTTGTTCTCGCGGTTATTTACGTTTCGCTGTTTGCCTCCATTATCGGCTATACGCTGTTCAACTACGCCGTGGCGAATGCCCCTGTGGCAAACGTAGTATCCCTTAACAGCCTCGTGACGGTTCTGTCCGTTGCGGCGGGAGTTGTTTTTCTTGGCGAGCCGTTTTCCGTCAAGGCTGCTATCGCAATGGCGGTCGTTATCATAGGCATATGGGGCGTCCAGAAGTTTACGCGAAAAGAAGAAATTCCCGAAACGGCAAATACCGATTGAGCATACGCTTATTTGCACCCTTGAAAGCTTGAGACTTTCAGGGGTGTTTTTTTATGCTCTCCGACCGCGGGACATTTTTATCTCACGCGGCAGGACGGCTTGATAAAAAAACTCGGAAATGTTTGCGGAAACTATTGACAATCCGGACAAATGATGATATACACTATATATATATATATATATCGTACTTTTGTATCTGAGCGTAGCCGCAAAGGTTTTTTCCCGTACCTGTTATGTGCTTTCAACGGCTTTTTTTTTCTTTGGGAGGTATCGCTTTGGCTGATAAATATAAACAACATAGAGTTTCCGAGGAGGAGCCGCGCCGCGGTATGTCCGCGGTGGAGGTCGTGGGGCTTGTGCTGTGCGTTGTATTCGCGCTGCTGCTTGTCTGCAACCTTACTATTATAATAAAGGGCGCGATAACGCCGGATACTCCGCCGTCCGTCCTTGGGATAACGCCGCTTGCGGTGCAGTCCGGCTCGATGAGCGGTACGGCAAGCGACCATATTGAGATCGGCGATCTTATATTTGTCAAGCCCGTCAGGGCGATAGACCTGCGCGAGGGCGATATTATCGCTTTCAAAGAGGGGAGCATCGTCGTCACGCACCGTATTATGCGTATTGAGACGGAGGACAACGGCACGCTGAAATTCGTCACAAAGGGCGACGCCAATAATGCGGAGGATACACAGCCCGTTTCCGCCGCGAACCTCGTCGGCAAGTATGCCGGGCGTATCCCGCACGTGGGCGATGTGGCGCTGTTTGCACAGAAGCCTGTCGGCATGGCGCTGTTCATCGCCGTCCCTGTGCTCTGCTTTGTGCTGTATGACGCTTCTGCCCGCCGCCGCGAAGCTGCTAAGGCGGCTCAGCGCACACGCGCTCTTGAAAGAGAGCTGGAGCGTCTTAAAAGAGACGGCGCGGAGTTTTAATCGGGTTATTCACCACATTACGCCGCGTTACGGCAATAATGTGGGAATATACATAAATTTACTTTTGCGAAAAAATACATAGGAGGTCTTTCAATGAAAAAGACAGGATTCATGAGGGCAGCCTTGCTTCTGCTTGTCCTCACGCTCATCACGAGCTGCTTCGTCGGCGGGACTTTTGCTAAGTACACCACCAGCGCGACTGGCTCTGACACCGCAAGGGTTGCAAAGTTCGGCGTGCAGATAACGGCCAACGGTGCAACTTTTGCTAAAGAGTACGCAACGGATGATGCCGGAGTCGCTGGGACTATAGCAAAATCAGTTGTGAGTACGGGCGAAAATGTTGTTGCCCCCGGTACCAAAGGAGATATGGTGAAGATGGCGCTTTCCGGCACTCCTGAGGTTGCAGTCAGAGTTGGATATACTGCCCATGTTACTGTAAGTAACTGGACTGTAGACGGCAGATTCTATTGCCCAATTACAATTAAAGTTAAGGGAGAAGAAGGAAATCTCGTCTTCCATGGCTTGGGCTATACTGATGCCGATCGATTCGCACGTGATGTCGAGAGTGAAATTGCTGCTTTCTCTGCAAATTACGCTGCTCAAACCGATTTGAGCACAGCCGGTGTCACCGCCCCTGAAGTTTCTTGGGAGTGGGTATATGAGGGTGATGGCGAACATCAGACCAATGAAAAGGATACCGCGCTTGGTAATGCGGCTGCACCCGCAACTATAACGCTTGAGATTGAGACCACCGTAACCCAGATAGACTAAAGCGACTATTAAGGTTTTAAATCCCCTGCCCCGTCCATTGCGGCGGGGCAGGGCAGAGGTCTTTTCCTGCGCTGATATCAGCGCGCTTGCGTACAGCGCCTTGATCTGAACTCAGGAGATTACCCGGAGGGAGAAATATGACAGGAATCAGAAAGTCTATTGATAATAACCGTCGGCGGATAATTCCGGCGCTGTTGGTGCTTATCGTGCTGACGGCGGTGACGATGCCGTTGGCGCTCAATCCTACATGGGCGGCGCCCGGCGGTGTGCCTGACCGCGTCCTCACGTACAGTCTCAACCGCCTTATGTGGGACAGCGCGGCGTCTATTCGCCCGGACGGCTCGGCGGAGCTGTCCCTGTTCTCGGCAAATTATCCGAATGTCGTCTCGTCGGACGGGGCAAAAGTCGTCGCCCCGGGTACGGACGGGTATAACACCGTGCGCCTCAAGAATAACATCGGCGGCACGATAAAGTTTACCGCCGTGCTGTATGCGATAAAGAGCAATCCCGCGCTGCCGGTCAGAACGGCGCTTTCCGGCACGAATCTTACCGATACAACGGTGTATTCCCTCCCGATTGGCGTGGACAGGAGTAATGTTATCCGCGCCGTATCCGGTTCTGTACGAGCCTTCGGTCTGCAGGATTTTGATATTTCATGGCTATGGAATTATTATGCCGGCGATGCGCAGGACCGCACGGATACCGCGCTCGGCGATGCCGCGGCGCAAGGGCTTTCGACCCTCGGCACGGCGGACAATATTACCGTGGGGCTTTATATAGTCGTTGAGGACAACAATATCTATTACTATCCCAAAACCGGTGACGATACGCCCATAGCGCTCTATGCCGGCCTTATGACTGCCGCCGCTGTCGGCACTGCCGTTACTGTCATAGTGTACAGAAAGAGAAAACATGCGGAGTAAAATACTCCGTCTGTTCTCGGCGCTGCTTACAGCCGCTCTTGCGCTGCTGCTTGCGGCAAATGTTTATGTTATCGCCGTCCGCGCCGTGACCGGTGAGGAGCAGCCGACGGTACTCGGCTTTACCGCTGCGGTCGTCGTCACGGGCAGTATGTCCCCCGCGATAGAACCGGGTGACCTTGTCGTCTGCCGCCGCGCCGCGGATTACGGCGAGGATGATGTGATAATGTTCCGCTCCGGCGCGTCGCTTGTTACGCACCGTATAGTCGGTGATACGCCTGACGGCTTTACCACGCGGGGCGACGCGAACAATGTCGCCGATATTGAACCCGTACAGCGTGGAGCGATCGTCGGGAAAGTCGTTTTTACCGTGCCGCGCATCGGCCTTTTTATTGAAAAACTCAGAACGCCACTCGGCATGACTGTGCTCGTGCTGATCGGCTTCGCGCTTATAGAGCTTCCCCGCGTATTTGATAAGCCGGGGGAGAACAAGGAGGTTTACCATGGAAAACACTCGGAATAAGCCCACGCCCCGCCGTCTGCCGCTGGCGGTATATCTTGCGTTTCTGCTGGCTGTGGTACTCGCGTTTACCGGGACGACCGCCGCCTCTTTTAAGACGCAGGCGTCTGCCAGAGACGGCGCGAGGGTCGCGCGGTTTGTCGTCACTGCGGCGAAAGATGCCGATCAGAGCGAGAGTATTACGCTTAACAGCACTAACAGATCTGCCGCCTATAAATTTACGGTCGCCAACAATCAGGACGCGGCTGTCAGTGAGACTGCGGCAAACTATAACATAGTTGTCGCTTTCCCGACTGCACTCTCCGGCGTCACAGTGACGCTGACGAAAGACGGCGCGGTGGCGCCCATTGCAGGTGTTACCGCCGATAATAAGACGTTCACTTTCTCCAACGCCGGCTCTTTTCCGGCTGGTACGGCGCAGACGGACAGCTTTACACTCACCTTTGCCGCTGACACGAGCGCTGCCAATGGCGGGTGGAATAATATAAAGATCACTGTCAATGCCGCGCAGGTTGATTAAGAGGAGACGGTAAAATGAAAACTGTACGTGATTTTCTCCGCAAGCACGCCTTGCTCATTCTCTCCGCTTTTGTCGTGCTTTCCGTACCTGCCGGTGTGACATTCGGCAAATATGTGCAAAGCGTGACCGTAACGGATACGCTGAATCTGAATGTCAGCATGAAGACATATACGCTGTCAGAATTTGTGTGGCAGACGCTTTACCAATCCGGAAACACGTTTCCGGCGGGGGTCAATCTTGTCCTTGACTACAGCGCACCGGCAGGAACGGAGCGGCTTAAAAATGGAAACACATATATAGACCTCTCCGACAAAACAGCGGATAAGACTACAGGTCCGATATATGCCTATTACAACAAGGCAAGCAATACAATTTACGTTGTACCCGAAACGCCGGGAAGAATGGTCGCAGCAAATTGCAAGATGATGTTTTCTACTTATATAAATTCCAGTTATAGAAATATCTTGAAAAGCATTGTTATTAACAATCTCGATACATCGCAGGTCCAATCCATGGAAGACATGTTTTCTTACAACCATGATTTGGAAAGTGTTATACTTGGCGCAGATTCGGGGTTCAGCACATCAAATGTCACAACTATGAGAAAAATGTTTGCCGAGTGCAGTGCCGTTACAGCGTTGGATTTGACTTACTTTGAAACAAGCCGCGTGACGGATATGACGTATATGTTCTGGCGCTGCTATAAGCTGACCAACATTGCCGGTCTGCCGAAATTTGACACGTCGCAGGTTACAACTATGTCCTGTATGTTTTGTGACTGCAGCAGTATGACCTCTCTGGACCTTTTCACCTTTAATACTTCACATGTTACGGACATGAGCGGTATGTTTTGTAGAATGTCTTCTTTGCAGACGATCAAAGTAGCCGATATATTTGATGTTAGCAATGTAACAAAGTCAACTGATATGTTCTTTAATTGCTCCAGCCTTAAAGGCGGTGCAGGAACAGCATACGATGAGAATTATACAGATAAAACTTATGCCCACATTGACGGCGGCACATCTGCCCCCGGTTACTTCACCGCCGCCCCCGGCACTTCGACAAGGTCCACGTTTTCCGCCACCGGCACGGACGCGGAGGCAAACGGCTTCGGCCTTGCGTTGGACGCTGCGTCCTGAACCACTCATCTAAGGAGATGAAAAAACATGAGTAAAAAATACTTTTATACCGCGCTTGCGCTGATTCTGGCTTTTGCGGTGCTTGCCGTTCCGGCATCTGCCGATGACGCAGCACCGGGAGATACTGTCGTTCCGCTGGAAGAAACGGTCACCGTTCCCGAAGATGGGACTGCCGACCCTGCTCCGTCCGAGGACGCTACTCTGCCGGAAGCGCCCGCCGCCGGAAGAACCTTCACATGGACGGATAATGAACCGCTTGTGATCGATATCTGTGCCGACGAAGGCTTCTCCATGCCGGAGTTCTTTATCCTGCGTATCAACGATGTTGAGTATACCGTTTCTACTGCCGGCGAGGGGAACCCGGAAGGGATCACTTATGACCCTGAGGCATGCAAGCTCAGCATTGCACCCTCTCTCATCAAAGACGGTGATACCTTTGCCCTCATCGGCTCTGCGGTCGGTGTGCGCATCAATGCGGACGCTCTTACGGATATTGACGTTGTCTCCGGGCTTGGACGCGACTATTCGGCCGCAAAGCCGCTGGAGATAGCAATTGCCCCGGCGGAAGGATACGTTCTTCCGGATGAGCTGCACCTGGTGATGGACGATATTCTCTATACCGTACATACAGACGGTAAAGTGTATACCGACGGCGTTGCCTTTGAACCTGACAGCGGGATACTCACGGTAGATCCAATGTATCTCAGCGTCGGTCAGACTGTTACCCTCTCCGGCACGGCGGTTCCGGACGATACCGTAAAAGAGGAACCCGAGGAGCCTGAACATGAGCCTGGCGAGGATACGGAAGAAGAACCCGAGGAGCCTGAAAAAGATACGGAGCAGGAACCCGCGGAAGAACCGAAACAGGGATCAGCGGAGGAACCGGGACAGGAACCCACGGGGAAACCGGAACAGGGACAGGAACAGGATGCTGACGCAAATCTTTCTGTCGCTGTCAACGTAACTATGCTGGAGAATGTCGTGTTTACGGAGCCTGCGTCACAGACCGTGCTGACGCCTACCGAAAACAATATGCTCACTCTCGCTCCGGGACAGGATCTTGTGCTTGGCGTTGCCCCGATGCCGGGTACGGCTCTGCCGGAAGCGTTCACAGTCGCCATTCTCCGTGCGGACGGCTTGGTAATTACGGAGACCTTCCGCTTTGACGGACAGGGGAATGTGCCTTTCCTCACGTTTGACCCGATGCTTCAGCAGATACATATTGCGGCAAGCGCTATTCTTGACCTTGATACGGTGATCATTGCACCCGTCATGACCGCGCCCGCTGTCACACCCGCGCCGACCCCGACGCCGACACCCGTGCCGAGTGAGCCGGGCGCAGAGCAGCCGGACGAACCGGGTACCGAGCAGCCGACTGAACCTGTTGTCGAACAGCCGACTGAACCTGTTACCGAGCAGCCGACTGAACCTGTTACCGAGCAGCCGACTGAACCTGTTACCGAACAGCCGACTGTACCGGTTATCGAGCAGCCGACTGCACCGGCTACCGAGCAGCCGACTTCACCGGTTACTCCACCGCAAGAGTTGTTTAAGCGCTGAATCCGTTCATAAAAATGATGTTTTCCCTTTTTACGGTATTCAAATCAAGGGTTTTATGAAAGATTTGCAAACTAAAAAAGCTTACGGATAAGCTGTTAAAGCAAATAAACACCCGCAGTCCCAAGGACTGCGGGTGGGTCAGACTGTCAAAAAAAGCCTCGCAGAGTTTTTTGCCCGCAGGCAAAAAATAGTTTTGATCGTTTTCTACGGCGGCATGTACGTCGGAGAAAACACTTCTCACGGAGCGAGTGTCGAATTGTTCGCCTGCGGCGAACAACCGAGGCACAGAGCGCAGTGCATCTTTTTTTGTCAAAGAACCTCAATGAGGTTCTTTGACAAGCTGAGCTTACGTATAAGCTGTTAAAGCAAATAAACACCCGCAGTCCCAAGGACTGCGGGTGTTGGCTTTTCCAGTGATTTTGCCGCTACATTGCTTCTATCTCTTTGATATTGTACTCGTTGCCGGTTACAAGAAAGGTGTTGGAGCTATGGCAATACGGACATATCTTGGCATATTCAACTGTCGGGTATGTCTTTTTGCAGTCCTGACAATAGGTGACGCCTTTGATCGTTTCGATTTTCAGCTCCGCGTCTTTCAGATAATCGGATTTTTTTCGGGCATAGAGCCAGAAATCAGAGAGATAATCCGGAATGATTCCGCTGACCTCGCCGACTTCAAGCGTGACCGAGCCGATTTTTGTAAGCTTGTTTTCGACGGCGAGTTTTTCAACGGTCTCGATAATATAAATTACGGTTCCTAATTCGTGCATTATTTTGTCAGCTTCTTCTTCAGGATCTTCACTTCGCGCTTGAGCATATACGGAAGTATCGCCTTCATCTTGTCCTCGGCCTTGACCATTCTGGACGCTTCGGGCAGATCACGTGAAAGGTGGATCGCGTCAAACTCGCATCTGGTGGTGCACAGACCGCAGCCGATGCACTGGTTTTCGTCTACCTCTGCCGCACCGCAGCCCAGACAGCGGGCAGCCTCCTTCTTTACCTGCTCTTCCGTAAAGGTGAGACGGTCGTCCATAAAGCTTTTTGCCTTTGCGGCGTCCTGACCCGGAATCTGGCGGGAGGAGCTGTCAAAGCTTCCGGCGGCGAAAACAACGTCGTCCTTGTCAAGCTCATAGAACTGACGGAGATTGCGGGCAAGAGTAAGGCTCTGACCGGGGTGGACATACCGGTGAAGCGATTCTGCGGCCTCGCGTCCCTGCGCGATAGCGTCGATAACGAATTTGGGACCGGTGTATGCGTCGCCGCCTACGAAAATATCCTTCTGTGCAGTCTGGAAAGTTATCGGATCGGCGATAACGGTTCCGTTTTTGTTAAAGGTCATGGCTTCTGGGGCGATGCCGCCAAGCTCAACCTTCTGACCGATAGCGCTTATTACGCTGTCAACCTCTATAAGCTCAAATCTGCCGGTTCCGACGGGCTTTCTGCGGCCCTTTTCATCCGCCTCGCCAAGCTCCATAAGCTCAACCTTGAGACCGGTGACCTTGCCGTCTTCACCGACGATCTCAACGGGAGCGCTGAGATATCTGAATTTGACGCCTTCTTCAACCGCTTCCGCGACCTCTGCCTTATCTGCGGGCAGCTCCGCCTCGGAGCGGCGGTATATGATGTATACTTCCTCCGCGCCGAGACGCACGGCACTGCGGCATACATCCATTGCAACGTTGCCGCCGCCGATAACGGCGCATTTTTTGCCTATGGCGGGTTTTTCGTCGAGATTGACTGCGCGCATGAACTCAATACCGCCGAACACACCGGAAAGCCCCTCGCCGGGGATGCCGAGCGCGGCGGATTTCTGCGCACCGATAGCCAGATAGAAGCCCTTATAGCCGTCTGCGCGAAGCTGCTCTACGGTAATGTCCCTTCCGACTTCAACATTGCATCTGAATTCAACGCCCATCTGGCGCAGAACGTCGATTTCGGCGTTGATAACATCCCTGTTGAGGCGGAAGGAGGGGATACCGACGGCAAGCATACCGCCGGGAACGGCGTTCTTTTCAAATACCGTTACATTATAGCCCCTGTTTGCAAGGTAGTAAGCGCAGCTCATACCCGCAGGACCCGCGCCGATGACCGCGATCTTCTCATCGTAGTTTTCAAGGGTTTCACGCTTTGTTCTCTTTGCGGGAACATAGCGCGTTTCGCTGTTAAGCTCCTGCTCGGCGATGAACTTCTTGATCTCATCAATTGCGACGGGGGAATCGAGCGTGCCGCGGGTGCAGGCATCCTCACAGCGGCGGTTGCATATGCTTCCGCATACGGCGGGGAAGGGATTGTCCTGCTTTATAAGCTTGAGCGCGTCAAGGTAACGTCCCTCGGCGGCCATCTTGATATAGCCCTGAACCGCGATATGCGCGGGACATGCGGTTTTGCATGGGGCGGTGCCGCTCTCATAGCAATTGAGCATATTGTTGTCGCGGTAATCCTCATCCCACTTGTCGGGACCCCAAGGCGTATCGTCGGGCAGCTCGTGCTTCGGATACTTGACCGGACCGTTCTTTGTGCAGAGCTTCTGACCGAGCTTTGCCGCACCGGCAGGGCATACCTCGGCGCATTTGCCGCAGGCGACACAGTTGTCCTTGTCAACATGTGCGCGGAAAGCGCTGCGCGAGAGGTTGGGCGTATTGAAAAGCTGAGACGTGCGCAGAGCGTAGCAGACGCCGGGCGCACAGTTGCAGATGGCGAAAATTTTGTCTTCGCCGTCGATGTTTGTTATCTGATGTACATAGCCTTCGTCTTCGGCGCGCTGGAGGATCTCCATTACCTCGTCATAGGTGACGGTTTTGCCGTCCTTGCCCGTTTCATCGCAGTACCGCGCACAGTCGCCGACGGCGATGCACCAATAGTCCTCAATATCGCCAGAACCGACGCCGCGCTTGCTCTGCGAACGGCGGCATGAGCAGATGCCCACGCTGTAATAGTCGTATTTTTTAAGCCAATGAGACAAATGCTCAATGCTTACGGATTTTGAGTTTGCAGGGATCGCCTTTTCAACGGGGATAACGTGCATACCGACACCAGCGCCGCCGAGAGGGATCATGGGCGTGACGGCCTCAAGCGGAAGTCTGGACATGCGCTCAAAGAAATCGCATACTTCCGGATGCTCATTGACGGTGGACATTCTCATGTTGAGAAATTCCGCCGCGCCCGGAACGAAGAGCGGCAGAATATACTGCTTGTGATGATCCTCGTTCTCCCAATTATACTCGATAAGGCCGAGGCAGCTCATATCAAAAAGCTTCTTCTCAAGCGCCTCCTTATCCGTCCAGCCGCAGGCTTTTTGGATATCTTCAAATGACATGGGGGTACGCTGTTTCATGCTGAGCGCTATATCGACCATATCGTCGTCAAGCACATTAACAAGCCCCCAGAATTCAGGGCAGTCTTCTGTCATTTTCTCAATGCCAAGTTTGTAAGGGATTCTGTCGGTCATCTTTTTCCCAAGCGCGAAAAGCTTTTCTTTATTTGTTACCATAGAAACCTCCTGTTTATCATTTGACAATCAGCCGATAACAGAATACCATATTTATATTTTTTTGTCACGGGATTTTTGATAAAATATAAGCAAAAATGCGCAGCCTGTGGTATAATCTGTGCAGTGTCGAGGTGATAGCATGGAAGAAAATAAAAATAGACCGCAAGAGAAAAAAAATATGCGCATAAAGCGCATTTTGATATCCGCGGCCGTCGGCGCAGCCGCAATGATGATTTTTCTCGCGGCGTATTATCTGATAAGCGGCGCGCAAAGGGACACATTTTATGACGGTGCGGGGGAATACTCCGCTTTTATGGCCGACGGCGCAGGGATAGAGAGCGCGTTCAGCGGCGTTGAGATCAGACTTATGTCAGACGGAAATTGTACGATAACGTTTGACGGACGTTCAGAGAAAGGAAAATGGTCGCGCTCCGGCGATGCGATCGATATTTTATTCGGGGCAGAAAGCTTCAGCGGAACGATAAGCGGAAATTTCCTTGAAATATCGTATGGCGATTCAGGTTCAGACCGGATCATCCTGAAAAAAAGCGGAGATACCGCCGAGACTTCCGCTATTCCTGCGGGAAGCTGGAAGATAGCGGAAATCACCGACGTCTTCTCCGTTTATCCAAAGGACATACTCGAAAAAACCGGATATGGAGATTCATATTTGGAGGTCAACGGCATGGGAACGGGAAGCGCGGATATATTTGGCCAGGGCGAAGCGGAAATATCTGCTGACGGAAAATATATACACTACAAGGGTTTGCTGCTTGAATATACATTTTCGGATAAGCAATTGGTTATAAGATATTCTGACGGCGTGTCGCTTGTTTTTGAAAAATGAAAAATATGAATTTGCCGGAAAAAGCCCCGTCACGGACCTCTTGACAGCCTCAGACCGCCGCACGATTCTGAACTGCACACCAACATTTATTTCAGAACCTAAGTTTTGGTTGGCATTCCAGCATCAAGCTGGGCTTTTTTCCGACTCTTGCCTAAGCTGCAATAAGGAGAGCAACTGCTTGACCAAAGCCTCCTTGGGCTTGTATGCCCGTACATAAGACTGCCAGCTATCTCCTTATTGCAGCGTTCGATTTGCGCAGGTTGAGCCATAGAGTTCGTGTCACCCAATAGATTGAACCGGCAATGAGAAAAAGATGTATTCCGGTTGCAAATTCGTAGAAGATGATAGCCGAGCCGTTTGCAAAGCAGGCGGAACTTGACAGGAAAACAGCCCGCTTCAATGAGATCATGGACATACTCAACCCGAAAGAGGAACAGATAATCGGGGATGAGGAAGACGCCGTTCAGTATCAGGCAAGGGAAAAGCTTGACGATGACGACAGGCGGAAGTATAGTAAAAAAAGCGTATACAGCGAGACGGAGACTTTATTTTTACAGTGGTCAAACGGTTCTGCGCCGGTCGGAGAAGTAAAGAGGTTTTACCGCTTCGGTAAAGTCCATTATTACGAGAAAACGGCGAAAGGATGCGTGGAGCTGTCACGGGCACAGTATAACGAAAGGAAAAATTTCAATGGAGAGAACATTGACACAAGAGTTCAGCGAAAGATTGGCAAAGCTGCTGATTATAATGAAAGTTCCCAGAGAAATGCGACTGGATATTCTCTCGGCGATAGAAACTCCGGAGGAGCTGAAATACTTTCTGGATATACTGTCGGAGAAGAATTACGAAATGACGCCGGAGGAAGTATATCAGGCTCTCGGAAAGACAATAACAGCGTTCCTGAGCGTATAGACAAGCAGTATCAAGAGCGCAGTTCGCCGCTTACCGACCGTGAGGTTCTGGAAATGGCGGCGGAGGGCATCGAGGTCGATTCACTCAGCGAGGCGGAGAAGAACGCGCTGGACATCTTCAGCAAGCGCCTTTCAGATCTGGCACAGCTTCAGGAAGAGCGCGCTGAACTCGGCAGGCAGTATAAGCCGTTCGTAAATACGTTCGTAAAAATGGCGTTTATTTGTGTTCAACAGCGTCATTGGCGGCGTTGTGATTTCAGCGAAAGCAAAGGAACGTGAAGCCTGAAAAACGTGATAAATAAGCGAAAAAACAAGAAAAATCCCGCAATCTCAAGGACTGCGGGATTTGGTATTTTTTGATGGAGATGAGGGGAGTTGAACCCCTGTCCGAAAGCACATTAACAGAAACTTCTCCGGGCGCAGGCGGTTATTTGGATTCCCTCGGCGAAGCGTGAGCCGTCACACTCATCGTCTTGGTAGCTTCATTATGCGTGGCGCGGGCAAAGCTTACCGCGCTCACGTTCACCACTCGTCGACGCCCCGTCCCAAGCCGTGGTCCTCTCAGGCGGAACGCTCGCTAATTAAGCAGCGAGAAGAACAGTATCGTTATTGTTCTTTAATTTATAAAAGGTTGCCCGTTTTATGGATGTCAGGCGCATCCGCCCGCTATTTCTGCCTCCGCACCCCCGTCGAAACCGTTACATCCCCATATATAAGCCCAAGGGCTGCCCATGGGCTTGATCAACGGAGAAAGCAATCAGCACTTCTCAGGCTCGGGATAATCCACGCCGAACGTCTCGACGGTGACTTTTTTCATGACCTGAGGGGTTCTGGGTTTGTCGTTGTAGTCCGTGCGCACAGCGCAGATCTTATCGACGACATCTTCACCTTCGATGAGCTTGCCGAACGCGGCATACTGACCGTCAAGGTGCGGAGAATCCTCATGCATCACAAAAAACTGACTTCCGGCGGAATTTGGCGCCATGGTGCGCGCCATAGAAAGAACGCCTCGGCTGTGCTTGAGGTCATTCTTGAAGCCGTTGGCAGAAAATTCGCCCTTTATCGAATATCCGGGACCGCCGATGCCGGTGCCGTTGGGATCACCGCCCTGGATCATAAAGCCGGGAATAACGCGGTGGAAAATAACGCCGTCGTAAAAACCGTTTTTTACAAGTGAAATAAAGTTGTTGACGGTGTTGGGCGCAATTTCCGGATAAAGCTCCGCTTTCATTATATCGCCGGATTCCATTTCAATCGTAACTATGGGATTGCTCATTGGTAATTCCTCTCTTTCATAACTCTGTCAATGTCGCGCTTTGACTGCCTGTCGGCCTCGCTGTCACGCTTATCGTGCAGCTTTTTGCCCTTGCACAGTCCCAGTTCAACCTTGACTTTGCTGTCCTTAAAATACAGAGACAGTGGAATAAGGGCAACGCCGTCCTGCATTATGCGTGCGTTGAGCTTTACTATTTCGCGTTTGTGCATCAGAAGCCGCCTTGCCCGCACGGGATCGCGGTTGAAGATGTTCCCCTGCTCATATGGAGAAATGTGCATTCCGCGCACAAAGAGTTCTCCGTTTTTTATGGTGCAGAATGAATCCTTGAGATTGACGTTGCCGGCTCTGATAGACTTGACCTCCGTGCCTGCAAGCTCAATACCGGCTTCAAACCGTTCCAGAACAAAATATTCATGGAATGCTTTTCTGTTGGCGGTTATTTCTTTTTTTCCAAGCTGCTTCGGCAAGTCTTATCTCACTTCCTCTCTTCAATATGCAATAATAACACATCAAGGTAAAAAATAAAAGAATAATTTGTAAAAACGGGAGACCCATTTTGCGGCGCCTGAAGAAATAAAGAAACAGTTGCTTTTTATATTGGTATATGGTAAAATCTACACTAAGTGTGCGTGTTTCCACTTTATTTAGAAACTTGGAAGGTGCCTGTATTGGAAAAATATGTAATCAAGGGCGGTACCGTGCTTCGCGGAGAGGTTGAGATAAGCGGTGCAAAAAATGCTGCTGTTGCGATCATTCCTGCGGCTCTGATGGTTGACGGCGTTTGCCGTATAGAAAATATGCCTCAGATAAGCGATACCGATATGCTTCTCACCATTCTGACCGATCTCGGCGCAAAGGTGAAATATATAAATCCCTCCACGGTGGAGATAGATTGTACGGATGTGCGTTATCAGGACGCACCATATGACCTTATGCGCAAGATAAGAGCGTCGTACTATCTTATCGGTGCAATGCTCGGCCGCTTCGGCAGTGCGAAAACGACTATGCCCGGCGGCTGCAACTTCGGTGTCAGACCTATTGACCAGCATATAAAGGGAATGACGGCTCTCGGCGCCCAGATCGAGGTGAAAAACGGATTTGTCTATGCCGACGCTCCCGGAGGAAGACTTCACGGGACGAGGATATATCTTGATAAGGTATCCGTCGGCGCGACGATGAATATCATCCTTGCTTCTACTCTTGCTCAGGGACGCACGATCATTGAAAATGCCGCACGTGAGCCGCATATCGTCGATCTTGCGAACTTTCTCAACTCAATGGGCGCTGATATAAGAGGCGCCGGAACAGATACAATCAAGATAAACGGCACTGATAAGCTGCACGGCGGGTGCTATACCATTATTCCGGATCAGATAGAAGCGGGTACATATATGGTCGCAGCCGCGGCGACAGGCGGCGAGGTGCTGATAAAGAACATTATCCCGAAGCATCTTGAGTGCATAAGCGCCAAGCTGCGCGAAACGGGGACGATCGTTCAGGAGTATGAAGATTCCGTGCTTGTAAAGGGCGCGAGAAGTCTGCGCCGCGCCAACGTGAAAACATTGCCTTACCCCGGCTTTCCAACGGATATGCAGCCCCCGATAGGCGCACTTTTATGCCTTGCGGAGGGAACGTCGGTCATTACCGAGGGCATATATGACAACCGCTACAAATATGTCAATGAGCTTCGCAAAATGGGCGCTGAAATTCAGGTTGACGGTCGTGTTGCGGTCATTGAGGGCGGTAAGCGGCTTACGGGCGCACCGGTGCAGGCCTGCGATCTCAGAGCGGGTGCGGCTATGGTTATCGCCGGTATGTGCGCCAGCGGGACGACGGTAGTGGAAGATATCCACTATATTGAGCGCGGCTACGAGAACTTTGTCGGCAAACTGAAAACGATGGGTGCGGATATAGAGATCGTGGATTTCCCGGAAGAAGCGGAATGTCAGAATAAAATTATTTCGGTCAGTTGATGAAGGTATTTGTTTTTGCGAGCGGTTCCGGCGGCAATTGCCTGCTGGTTTCTGATAAAGGTACAAATATATTGATAGATGCCGGAATATCGATGCGTAGGATAGAAAACTGTCTTTCACAGTCGAAAATTTCAATGGACGATATAACCGGAGTGCTCATAACGCATGAGCACTCCGATCATATTTCGGCGCTGAAAACCATGACAAAAAAGCATAAGCCCCCTATATACGCACCGCATACCGTCGCTTCGAGGATCGCCGGTATGCTTCCGGAGACGGAAGGGCGCATCGAGGCAATACAGGCAGGGAAAGCGTTCAGGTTGAAAAGTATCTCTGTTATGGCGTTTCATACGAGTCACGATACGGATGAAAGCGTGGGATACCGGCTTGAAGGGGACGGCACTTTTTCGATAGCGACTGACACGGGGTGCGTTACGGAAGAAATTGAAGCGGGTCTTTCCCGCGCGGACGCCGTTCTTGTCGAATCAAACCATGATGAGGATATGCTGCGATACGGCCCGTATCCGGTGTATCTTAAAAGGCGGATCCTTTCCGAGCGCGGACATCTGTCCAATGAGGAGTGCGCTGCACTTGCAAAGAGGCTTGCTTTGAACGGCACCGGAAAAATCATTCTCGGGCATCTGAGCAAGATAAACAACACCCCGGAAAAAGCTCTGGCGGCGGCGCGGAAAACGCTGTCCGGCACCGTGGCGGAGCTTTTTTGCGCGCCGGAGTTAGGGCTGCTTGAAATCTCTTTGGGGGAAGATGCGCTATGCTTGCTGTAAAGCTTATATGCGTGGGAAAAATGCGTGAAAGGTTTTATGCCGACGCCTTTTCGGAATATGCAAAGCGCCTGCAGGGCTACTGCCGGTTCGAGCTTTGCGAAATACCCGAGCAGAGGCTTTCGGATAATCCGTCTGCGGGCGAGATAAGCGCGGCGCTTTCAAGGGAAGCGGCGGAGATCATAAAAAATGTCCCGGGCGACGCATTTTTGACGGCGCTCTGCGTGGAAGGGAAGCAGCTTCCCAGCGAGGGCATGGCAAAGCTTATCGCCGACAGGGAAAACTCCGGCAAGCCAAAGCTCTGCTTTATTATAGGCGGCTCCTTTGGACTGCATGAAAGCGTGAAAAAACGGGCGGACATGAAGCTGAGCATGTCGGAAATGACGTTTCCGCATCACCTTGCACGCGTCATGCTTGCCGAACAGATATACAGGGGCTTCAAGATAAACGAGGGATCAAGATATCATAAATAAATGTCTGGAGAAAAGAGTTTTATGGACGAATTGAACATTCAGTGGGGAAGGACCGATATAGGCGGATTTCTCGACAAATGGCCGAAGGATGAAAACGGCAGACCGGAGGAACCGGTGTTTCTCTGCAACTGCGGAAACAATGATATGGGAGATACGCTTCGGATAAATATGCTGGAAGCATATGGGATACCGTGCGTTACCCGCTATCCCGGCGACGGCGGTTTCGGAAAGCTTGTACTCGGGATGAGCGGTCAGGGAACGGATATTTTCGTCCCCAGGAGTATGCTTGAGGATGCGCTGCAATTATGTAAGGAGGAAAACAATGAGGAGCTTTAAGGAAGAATACGAGCGCTGGATGGACAGTCCCGCGCTGAGTGAGCGTGAGTGGGCGGAGCTTGATTCGATCAAAGACGACGAAAAGGAAATTGAAAACAGATTTTTTGCCCCTCTCGAATTCGGCACTGCCGGCCTTCGCGGCACGATGAAGGTCGGACTTCACAACATGAATATTCACATTATACGCCATGCCACGCAGGCTTTTGCGAACGTTATCTGCGCCGAGGGGCAGGAGGCAATGGACAAGGGCATTGTTATTGCACATGACTGCCGCCTAAACGGCGTGGAATTTGCGAAGGAAGCGGCATGCGTTATGGCGGCAAACGGTATCCATGTGCGCCTCTTTGACGCTCTGCGTCCCACACCGGAGCTGAGCTTTGCAGTGCTGTATTACGGGACTGCCGCCGGTCTCAATATCACCGCAAGCCATAATCCGAAGGAATATAACGGATATAAGGTGTATTGGTCGGACGGCGCACAGCTTCCCCCGCAGAAGGCGGAAGCGATCGCCCGCCAGATGGAAGCGATAGATATTTTTACAGGGTTCAGGACGTGTGATTTTGATAAAGCAGTCAAGGATGGTAAAATCGAGATGCTCGGCGCGGAAACGGACGAGGCCTTCCTTGAAAAAGTCATGGGGCAGGTCATTGACACGGAGACGATAAAGAAAGTCGCCGATGATTTTAAGATCGTATATACTCCGTTCCACGGCTGCGGGTATAAGCTTGTACCGGAAGCTCTTGGGAGGTTCGGGATAAAGCATCTTTACCCGGTGCCGGAGCAGATGGTCATAGACGGTAATTTCCCCACTGTCGCAAGTCCCAACCCGGAAAATCCCGAGGGGTTTTACCTTGCAGTAGACCTTGCCAAAAAAGTCGGGAGCGACCTTATAATCGGCACTGATCCCGACTCCGACCGTATCGGAACAATGGTAAGAGACGGCGAGAACTATGTAAGCATTACGGGCAATCAGCTCGGCGTACTGCTGCTTGATTATATTATCAACGCCCGCACTGCCGCCGGTACGATGCCTGAAAACCCCGGCGCTGTCAGCAGCATAGTGTCAACAGCCATGTACCGCGCCGTTGCAGAGACGAACGGCGTGCATTTTGAAGATACCTTCACCGGCTTCAAATTCATGGCGGAGCGCATCGCCCAGTGGGAAGCTGCGGGCAGCTATAAGTACATTCTTGCCTTTGAGGAAAGCTACGGCTATATGATGGGCGACTATGTGCGCGATAAGGATGCGGTTACTGCGGCTCTCATGGTGTCAGAAATGGCGGCGTATTACTTCTCAAAGGGAATGACGCTGCTGGACGCAATGAACTCTCTTTACGAAAAATACGGCTGGTTTATGGAGAAAACCATAAATCTCGTTATGCCGGGACTTGACGGACTGCAAAAGATGAATGCGCTTATGGCAAGTCTGCGCAGCGATTCCCCCAAAGAGATCGCCGGAGAGGAAACCATAAGGATAAGGGACTACTCCACCGGAAGCGTATGGGTCGCCGGACTTGGCAAGGTCGATAAGACCCCGATTTCAGGCTCGAATGTGCTGTATTTTGAGCTTGCCGACGGGTGCAGCTTTATCGTGCGTCCTTCCGGTACCGAGCCGAAAATCAAAATATACATCCTTACACGTGGAAGCTCTAAGGAAGAGTGCGAAAAGTGCATAGATAAATATTATAAATACGCAGAAGGTCTTAAAAAATGAAGAAGCTTTTTGAACTGTTTGTCTCCTTTGCCAAGATCGGGGTAATGACCTTCGGCGGGGGATATGCGATGCTGCCGATCCTGCAAAGGGAGATCGCGGATAACAAGGGCTGGGCGAGCGAGGAAGAGCTTATGGATTACTACGCGGTCGGGCAATGTACCCCCGGAGTGATCGCCGTCAATACTGCCACCTTTGTCGGAAGCAAGCAGGCGGGCGTTCTGGGCGGCATCGTTGCAACGCTGGGTCTGGTTTTCCCAAGTCTTGTGATCATTTGCACCATAGCCGGTATTCTGACAAATTTTGCGGATATTCCGGCTGTCAAGAGCGCCTTTGCGGCTATACGCGTCTGCGTCTGCGTGCTCATTTTCAATGCCATTGTAAAGCTGTGGAAAAAAGCGGTCGTGGACAAGGCGACGCTGGCAATATGCCTTATTGTGTTCGTGCTTTCGCTGCTGTTTGACATTTCGCCTGCCATATATGTCGTAGCCTGCTGCGCGGCTGGAATACTGCTCACTCGCTTGGGGGTGAGAGGCAAATGATTTTTTTGAGACTGTTCTTGGAGTTTTTCAAAACGGGGCTGTTCGCCGTCGGCGGCGGAATGGCGACGCTGCCGTTCCTGTATGATATCAGCGATAAAACAGGCTGGTATACTCATGCACAGCTTGCGGACATGATCGCCGTGTCGGAATCCACGCCTGGTCCGATAGGCATAAATATGGCAACCTATGTCGGCTTTACAACCGCCGGCGTACCAGGTGCGCTTTGCGCGACTCTGGGTATAGTCACTCCGGCGATCATTATAATCCTGCTCATTTCCAAGGCGCTTGAAAAGTTCCGGCAGAATGAATATGTTGACGCGGCTTTTTATGCCATTCGCCCATGCTCCGTCGCGCTTATCGCGTCTGCTGGTTTTCTGGTGCTTAAAATCACGCTTTTTCATGCGGATACGTTTGCCGCGGGAGATGCAATACTTTCGCTTTTCAATTGGAAGGCAATAGCCCTTGCAGCCGTGATATTTGCGCTGACGCAGTATGTCAAAAAGACAAAATCACTTCATCCGATAGTGTTCATTGCCTTGTCGGCGGTAGTCGGGATAGTTTTCTCCTTTTGACGGAGCGGCGCCGATCACAGCCGGACATTGCTTAATTACAGCTGCCCTATCATCTGAATAAATGAAAAAAGCAGATATGTGTAAACAGAAGCTATCGAACCGCTCAAAAGACGCCCGGCAGTGTGCAGGGCGCCTTTTATTTCGGTGCCGGACAGTACTGCGTGTGTCTGGAGATGCACGGAGATCCCGCCCCAGCCGAGTATAAACGAAACGAGCGAGAGATTCGCGGGAGTGGGAGATAAGCGCCCCATTTCGCCGAGCGAACAGCCAAGCTCAAAAATGCCGCTGAAAAACACGCGTATACAGCTTATGTCAAGTCCTGAATAAGCGGAGCAAAGCTGCATGAGCCTGACAGCAAGCGTGCTTTCTTCAAGCAGCCTGACAATTATCGTGAAGCAAACGACAAAACCGCATACGTTGAATATTGACGTCACGGCAGTGCGCACGGCGTCGGAAAAAGCAAGAGAAAAGGGAATGTCGCGCTCGAGCGCCGGTTCTACCGTCCGTGTGGGAAAATTGAAATTTTTCCTTTTGCCTTTGAGCAATATCCCGACCGAAACGGCGGACATAATGTGTACCGCGTAGAGAATAGCGCCCGTCCTTGCCGAACCGAACACTCCGCAGCCGACGGCGCCTATTATGAAAGCGGGACCGGAATTGTTGCAGAAAGCGAGCAGAGCTTCGCTTTCGCGCAGTGTTATCTGCTTTTGCCGGTACATATCCGCTATGTAAGCGGCTCCCATAGGATAGCCGCCCGTAAGCCCCATCGCAAGCGCGGTCACGCCGGCTCCGGATACGCCGAAAAGAGATCTGCCGCAGAAGGAAAGACGTCTCCCGAGATAGAGCGGCAGGCCAAGCCTGTTTATAAGAACGGAGAGAATAAAAAACGGGAACAAGGAAGGAATGATCGTTTCACAGCAGGTTCTGAGCGCACCGCGGCATATCGCGGCTATCTGCCCGGAAAGAAAGAGCGCCGCGATGAATACCGCGCAGCATACAGTAAGCCAGAGCTTCTTTTTCATAAATTCCTCCCATCTTCAAATGCCGTTGTAATCAAGCTATGCTGCGGAGCATAGCTTTATACGAGGGGGAGGGATGGTTTCTGAACAAGATGAGAAAGCTTGCAGACAAACTGTGCGGTTCGCTTGAACTGCCGGAAGAGGCCGCGCTGAACGCGTCAAAGCTCAGCGCCGTCGGCGGTAAGCGTATGCTGATAGAAAACCACAGGGGGCTGCTGTCATATTCGGACAATGCCGTGGAGATAATGACGGAGAGCGGGAAAATATCGGTGCTCGGCAGCGGATTTATAATAAGAACAATGACAAAAAGCAGTCTTTTGATATACGGAGACTTCCGGAGCGTGGAGTGGTGCGGATGAACAGGACGGGATTTGATTTTTACGGAAGATACAGGGTCTCCGTTCGCGGAAGTATGCCGGAAACGGTTCTTAACGCCTGCGCCGCCAAGGGAATCGAGATACGGGAAGCGGAATACTCGGATGAACACTGCATATCTGTCTGGATATATGAAAAGGATGCTGAGGAATTTAAAAAGACCGTTGAGGAGTGCATGTGCTTTTTTGAGCTTGATGAGGTGTGCGGCGGGAAAAAAGCCGTGAGTTTTGTAAAAAGGCATAAATGGGGCGCTGCTTTCTGCGGGCTGTTCGCACTGTGCCTGCTCATATCCTCGCTTTTCATCTGGGAGATACGGGTGGCGGGCAATGAGAGAATATCGGACGGGGAAATAAAAAGAGCGCTTGAGGAATGCGGCGTATATACGGGATGCTTCTGGCCAAGCATAAACAACGATATGGTCCGTGCGAAGATGATAACGAAAAATCCGGAGATCGCGTGGATGAGCGTCAATGTAAACGGTTCGAAAGCGACGGTACCGGTTTTGGAGAGAAAAGAGGTTTCCGAAATATATAATGACAGGGAATATTCTGATCTCGTCGCTGCGCGGGACGGGATAGCGGAAGAAATTTATGCAAGGAACGGCAGGGCGCTTGTGAGCCGCGGACAGACGGTAGAAAAGGGCGACCTGCTTATTTCGGGAGCGGTTGACAGCACCTACGGACGGACTGAGTATGTGAGGGCGCTCGGTGAGGTATACGCACGCACATGGAGGGAAACGACCGCCGTTTGCCCCGAAAATCTTCAACAGAAGTGTCACACGGACCGAAGCAGAAAAAGATTTGCCGTCCTGATAGGGAAAAAAAGAATAAATTTTTACTTTGGCGGCACAAATACGGTTGACGGATATGATAAAATTATTCATAATAATGTTTTGGGCATAGACGGCATTTTTTCGCTTCCAATCACTATAATAACGGAGGAAATTCTGCCGTATTCGCATAGCGGGTATAGCGCCGTGAACGCTGAAGATATGAAGGATAGCCTTTTGCGGGCGGCGGAAGATGATATCGATGGGGAAATTTTAAGCTCCGGCTTTGTCTCCGAGAGCAAGGGCGGTCTTATAAAGGTGACAATGCGCTGTGAATGTCTTGAAAATATAGCGGAAGAAAAACGCGGTGAAAGGATACTGCAAAATGATAGAACAGACAGTTAAAGTTGACAGAATGGAGCACATAATAAGCGTGTTCGGCTCATTTGACCAGAATCTGCGCATTATAGAGACTGAACTTGGCGTGAAGGTGCTTGACAGGGACGATATGATCCATATCTGCGGAGAGGCGGAGGATGTCATGCTGGCAGAGAAGGCCATCAACGGGCTTCTCACGCTTGCAGCAAAGGGAGAGAGCATAGATGCGCAGAATGTCAGGTATATCCTGAAGCTCGTCCGTGAGGGCAAAGAGACGAAGATAGGCGAACTTGCGGGGGATGTTATCTGCATAACCGCAAAGGGCAAGCCGATAAAGGCCAAGACCCTCGGACAGAAAGAATACTGCGATGCGATAGCAAAAAACACGATCACCCTCGGTATAGGCCCTGCCGGTACGGGTAAGACCTATCTTGCTGTTGCGGAGGCTGTTGCGGCGTTCAGGGCTGAGGAGGTCAACCGTATTATCCTGACGCGTCCTGCGGTCGAGGCGGGCGAACGCCTCGGCTTTCTGCCGGGTGATCTTCAAAGCAAGGTCGATCCGTATCTGCGTCCGCTGTACGATGCGCTTTTCGATATGCTCGGCGCTGATACCTATCAGAAGTATCTTGAAAAGGGCAATATTGAAGTCGCGCCCCTTGCGTATATGCGCGGCAGGACCCTTGACGACAGCTTTATAATTCTCGACGAGGCGCAGAATACCTCGCGGGAACAGATGAAAATGTTCCTTACGCGAATAGGCTTCGGCTCAAAGGTCGTTATAACGGGCGATATAACCCAGATAGACCTGCCGGAGGATAAGGTCAGCGGACTGAAAATAGCAATGAAGGTGCTGAAAAATATCGAGGATATTTCAATATGTACCCTGACCGGCGCGGATGTCGTGCGCCACAGGCTCGTTCAGAAAATAATCGAGGCGTATGAGGTTTACGACAAGCAAAATCCCGCGCAGGAGATAAAAAAGCTTCCCGCACACAGAAATTTCAAGAAAAAATAAGGCGCGTATGCGTATAGGTGAAGATAATGAACCATGAGATACTTATCAGCCGCCGGATACCGGGGCTTGGTCATAACGAATCCGCCGCACTTATAAAAAAGGCCGTCAATATGGCGCTTGACGCGGAAAAAATAGACGTGCCGTGCATCGTAAGCGTTATGTTAACCGATGACGATGGCATCCGTGAGGTGAACAGGGAGTTCCGTAATGTCGACAGCGCAACGGATGTGCTGTCGTTCCCCATGAATGAGCTTGTACCCGGCGAGTTCTGCGCCGACGGCTGTGAGCGGGACATGGACACGGGGGCGGTGCTGCTCGGGGATATGATGATATCCGTTCCTCACTGCGAAAAACAGGGCGAAGAGTTCGGGCACGGCTATAAGAGGGAGATAATGTACCTTACGGTACATTCCGTTCTGCATTTGCTCGGCTATGACCATGTGGACGAGGGGGAAATGAAGAAGCAGATGCGCGCAAGAGAAAAAGAGATAATGGGAGATAGTGAAAATGACTAAATCAGCAATGGTGACGATATGCGGCAGACCGAATGTGGGCAAATCCACTCTGACAAACGCGCTTGTCGGCGAGAAGATAGCAATAGTATCCGATAAGCCGCAGACGACGAGAAACCGCATTACGGCGATAGTTGAGCGCGGGGAAACGCAGTTTGTGCTTATGGATACGCCGGGCTTTCACAAGCCGAGAACGAAGCTTGGCGACTATATGGTCAATGTTGTGCGCGAGAGCGTTGCGGACGTTGATCTTGTGCTTCTGCTTGTTGAGCCGGTCGCCGCGATCGGTCCGCAGGAGCAGGCGCTTATCGGAAGGATAAAAGAGAGCGGCGCCCCTGCGATACTGCTTATCAACAAGATAGATACCGTTGAGAAGTCAAAGCTTCTTGAAGTGATCGCCGTTTATTCGTCTGCTTATGACTTTGACGCCGTTATCCCTCTTTCCGCGAAAACGGGCGAGGGGCTGGCGGAGCTTCTGTGCGAGATGGATAAGTATGCCTGCGATGGACCGCACCTTTTTCCGGACGATATGATAACCGATCAGCCGGAGCGTCAGATATGCGCGGAGCTTTTGCGTGAAAAGCTGCTCAAATCGCTCGATAAGGAGATCCCTCACGGGACGGCGGTCGAAATCAACCGTTTCAAGGAAAGAAACGACGGCGTAGTTGAAATAGAAGCGACGATCTATTGTGAAAAGGAAAGCCACAAGGGGATCATAATCGGCAAAAAGGGCGCCATGCTCAAGAAGATCGGCGCGCTTGCGAGAGAGGATATGGAAAAATTCCTTGATGCGAAGGTTTTTCTTCAGACATGGGTGAAAGTGAAGGACAATTGGCGCGACAGCGAATCTCTCCTGCGCAATTTCGGCTTCAGAGACGATTGATTTCTTGATTGCCTGCCGGAATATTCATGAGGCTTGCAGAAATTAATTCCAACTTTAATTAAAGACCTTTTGCAGATACTATTTGCAGGAGGCAGTTTTATGAAATGTGCTTTTTTATGGAAGGCGTTTGAAGAAACGGGAGATCCGTTGTGCTATCTTTTCTACAAAAGCTTTTCCCAAGCCGATGAAGCCGGAAAAACGGAAAATAAAGGCAGCCGGGAGAGACTCCCGGTATAATGCCGGGGATACATATATGTTTGTGACGACAAAGGCGCTTGTATTAAGAGAGGTCAAATACAAGGAGGCCGACAGGATACTGACCGTCATCAGCGAATACGGCGGGATAATGACGGTAAAAGCGAGAGGCGCGCTCAGAAAAAACAGCAAGCTTGCCTCGGCAACGCAGCAGCTTTGCTTCAGCGAGATGACGCTATTTTTTACCCGCGGCAAGTGGAGCGTCAACGAGGCTTCAACGATTGAAACGTTTTCCGGCTTACAGGAGGACTTTGAGGCTTATGCCCTGGGATGCTATGTCGCGGAGTGCGTCGAGGCCGTTGCGGTAGAGGATCAGCCCGACCCCGCTCTGATGCAGCTTGCGCTCAATACGCTCTACGCGCTGAGCAGAAAAATGTACGGCACTGACGCGATAAAGGCGGCGTTTGAACTGCGCCTGATGGCGCTCGCCGGATACACGCCGGATGTGAACAGCTGCGCCGTATGCGGGAAGACAGAGCCGGAGCGGCCGTATCTCAGCCTTTCCGACGGCTGTATCCGCTGTGCCGCGTGCCGGGGAACGGCGTTTGACGCGCCGGTGGGCTTGAGCGCCGAGTCGCTTGCGGCTATGCGCTATATTCTCTCCGCACCGTCAAAAAAACTCTTTTCCTTCTCTATGTCAGAAGAGGGGCAGAGAGAGCTTTCAGACGCAGCAGAGAGCTATCTTCTCCGGCAGACGGAGCGGAGCTTTTCTTCCCTTGATTATTGGAAAAAGCTTAGATACGCTTTTCCCCGGTTTTCAATTAAACCGCATTAAGATAAAACGGAGTAATAATGAATATATCTGAAAAATCACTTAATACTCTTGAACTGCCGGCAGTACTGAATATGCTGGCGCAGGAGGCGGTATCCCAGGGGGCAAAGGAGGCGGCGCTGGGCGTAAGCCCTTCGGCTGAACCGGCGCAGGTGAACCGGCTTTTGCAGGAGGTGAGCGCGGCTAAGCTGATGATGACCGTGCGGCAGAGTCCGTCTTTTTACGGGGTAAAGGACGTGAGGGCAAGTCTCGGCAGAGCCGGGCTTGGCGGTACGCTCAATACGAGGGAGCTTCTTGATATCGCGGGCGTGCTGCGTGCCGCGAGGGCGGTAAAGGGCTACATCGGCGATGACGGCGTAGGAAAAACCTGCATTGACAGCCTTTTTTATGCGCTTCGCGCAAATAAGTTCCTTGAAGAAAAAATCGGCGCTTCGATAGCCGGTGAGGATGAGATCGCCGACGCTGCATCCGCCGATCTTACGTCGATACGCCGTCAGATGCGGGCGGCTGCGGCAAAGGCGCGGGACGCGCTCCAGAAGATCCTGTCCTCGCCCGCTCTGGCAAAGGCTTTGCAGGAGCCTATCATAACAATGCGCTCCGACAGGTATGTTATTCCGGTAAAGGCGGAGTGCAAAGGCTCTATACCTGGACTTGTGCATGATATCTCTTCCAGCGGAATGACGGTGTTTGTCGAGCCGATGGCGGCGGTCAAGGCGAATAATGAGCTGCGTGAGCTTGCTGCAAAGGAAAAGCTTGAGATAGAGCGCATACTCGCCGAACTGAGTGCGGACTGCGCGGAGCATGCTGAGGACATCTCTTCGGACTACGCGATACTTGTCCGGCTTGACCTTATTTTTGCTAAAGCGAAGCTTTCTTATAAACTGGACTGCCAGCAGGCTTCCACAGAGGACGGCGGTATAATTCTGCGCCATGCGAGGCACCCGCTGCTCGACAAGGCGAAGGCTGTGCCGATCGATCTTGAGCTTGGCAGACAGTATGACACGCTTGTCATAACCGGTCCAAATACCGGCGGAAAAACCGTATCGCTCAAGACCATAGGTCTGCTTGCGGCGATGAATCAATGCGGCCTGCATATTCCGGCTGCTGACGGGTGCAATCTGCCGGTGTTCGGGAAGATACTTGCCGATATAGGCGACGAGCAGAGCATTGAGCAGAATCTGTCCACCTTTTCCGCGCATATGACAAATATCGTGGAAATACTCGACGAGTGCGACGGAAATTCGCTGCTGCTCTTTGATGAGCTTGGGGCCGGAACCGACCCCACGGAAGGCGCGGCGCTTGCCATTTCGATAATCGAATATGCGCGGCGGCGCGGCGCGATGATCGCGGCGACCACACATTATGCCGAACTCAAGATATATGCCACGAATGAAAAGGGCGTACAGAATGCATCATGCGAATTTGACGTGGAGACTTTGAGACCTACATACAGGCTTCTTGTAGGCATCCCCGGCAAATCAAATGCCTTTGCGATCTCCGGACGTCTCGGTCTGAACAGCGCTATAATAGACGATGCGAAAAGCAGAATAAATTCGGATAGCGTAAGCTTTGAAGCGACAATTGAAAAGCTTGAGCAGACGAGACGTATGCTTGAAAAAGACAGGGACGAGGCGGCAAAAAAACTCAGAGAAGCCGAGCAGAACGCGAAAAAGGCGGCGCTTCTCAGGGCGGAGCTTGAGGTAAGGCTTGAAAAGGCCGATATCAAATCCAAGCGGGAAGCGGAGCGCATTATAAGCGAGGCGAGAGCAACGGCAGAGGAGGTTTTTGCACAGCTTGACAATATGCGCAGGGCTTCAAACGAGCAGGAAAACATCCGGCAGGTAAACGAGGCGCGTTCCGAGCTGAGAAGACGTCTGAACGTCCATGAGCAATCGCTGCGGGAAAGCACGGAAAACGAAAATGACGAAAAATCTTCAAGACCTATAAAAGTCGGAGATACGGTTAAAATAAAATCCATGGGCGTTACCGCCGAGGTCGTGGCTGTATCGGAGGACAGGACGCTTTCTCTGCGTGCGGGCATCATGAACGTGTCAGCCGGGGAGGATGATGTTCTTCTTGTCGAGAGCAGTACCCGTCCTCAGAAGAAAAAGCCGGTGCAGGGAACGACGGTCTCGCTCAGAGCGTCCGTAATGCCCGAGATTGACCTGAGAGGAATGGAAACGGTGGAGGCGGTCATAGCGGCGGAACGGTATATAGACAGCGCAGTTATGGCAAAGCTGCAAACCGTCACGATAATCCACGGAAAAGGAACGGGTGCGCTGAGAACGGCCGTGCAGCAGATGCTCAGGCAGAATAAGGCCGTCAGAAGTTTCCGCCTCGGCCGGTACGGCGAGGGCGAAAGCGGCGTGACCGTTGTCGAACTGAAATAAAAACGCGCCGCATCCGGACGCACAAATGTATAAAATAACGAAACAGGCGAAAGCAGTTGACGTTCGTTGGATTATTTGATATTCTATATATGTCCTAATGGGATTAAGCAACTTTAAATAAAGATATCTGTAAGGAGTGGCGAGTATGATAGCAAAAGAAGTAGTTATCAACAATCAGGTAGGTCTTCATGCCAGACCCGCGACTTTCTTCATTCAGAAAGCCAACGAGTTTAAAAGCAGCATCTGGGTGGAAAAAGATGAGCGCAGAGTAAATGCAAAGAGCCTTCTGGGCGTTCTTTCTCTCGGCATCATTAAGGGCACTGCTGTTACCATTATTGCCGACGGCGTGGATGAAGAAGCCGCAATATCCACTTTGGCAGAGCTTATTGACTCTGATTTTTCCGAATGATTTTAATCTGAGCACAGGTCGTTTTTGACAGGATAGGGGCGTGTTTCACGCCCCTGTAACTATTTAGGCGTACTGAAGCCGGGCATTATGCGGCCTCGCCAAACAGACGTATTAACGGAGACAACGGTATGAAAAGCGAAAAAAAGGCAATTTTTGAAATGATAATATGTGCTTCTTTGTGGAGCATCGCGGGAATATTCATGAAGCTTATCCCGTGGAACGGGTTTGCTATTTCCGGTATGAGAAGCCTTTTTGCAGGGCTTACCATCGGCGCGTATATGCTTATCACGTCGAAAAAGCTTGTTATAAATAAAACGACCGTCCTCGCCGGCATCATGACGGGCTGCGTATATACCTGCTTTACGGTTGCCAATAAGCTCACGACCGCTGCCAATGCAATTGTCCTGCAATTTACGTCTCCGGTGTTTATTGTCGTTTTTTCAGCGGTTTTTCTCAAGGAAAAGATAAAGAAAAACGATCTGGCGGTTGTTTTGCTCACGCTTCTGGGTATATCGCTGTTCTTCCTCGACCAGCTCAAGCCCGGATATCTGCTTGGCAATATTGTAGCTATCGCCGCAGGGGCATTTATGGCGGGAATGTTTATTGTTGTCGGCAATATTGAAGGCGACAGCCGATTCAGCACGATACTTATAGGGCAGACGTTTACTTTTTTTGTCGGTCTGCCGTTTATAATTGTCACGAAGCCGGAGTTTACGCTTTCGGCAACAGCAAGCATTGTGATCCTCGGCGTTTTTCAGCTTGGCCTTGCATACATTCTCTATGTACGCGCCTCTATGAGCTGCTCTCCGCTCTCGTGCTGCCTTATCGGTGCGCTTGAGCCGTTGCTCAACCCTGTCTGGGTCTTGATATTCGACGGAGAGAAGCCGGGAATATTCGCACTTATCGGCGCGGTGATCGTTGTCGTGTCCATTACTGTCTGGACGGCGCTTAAGCATAAGGAAAGTCCGGATGCTGAAGCAAAGAGCCGGGAAACTGCCGATGCTTGACACACTGAGAGAAAAAGCGAATAATCTTCCGCTGCTGCCGGGCGTTTATATAATGCTGGATGAGCATAACGAGGTCATATATGTCGGTAAGGCAAAAAAGCTGAAAAACCGTGTCAGCAGCTATTTCCATGGAGAGCATCTGCCAAAGGTCGCGGCAATGGTCGAAAAGGTCAGGGATTTCAATGTGATCGTTGCGGGGAGCGAGTTTGAGGCGCTGGTGCTTGAAAATTCGCTTATCAAAAGGCATAAGCCGAAGTATAATATTCTTCTTAAGGACGATAAGGGATATCCGTTTATCCGTGTCGATCTGAAGGACGAATATCCCGTTATGAAAATCGTCTCCAGAACGGCGAAGGACGGGGCAAAGTATTTCGGACCGTTCGGCGGCAGATCGCAGACAAGAGAAATTATCGAAACACTGCTCAGGACTCTGCGCCTGCCCGACTGTTCACGGCGCTTTCCGGCGGAAATCGGAAAGCAGCGCCCGTGCCTCAACTATCACATGGGCTTGTGCGACGGCTGGTGTCTTGGAAAAAAGGACGGAGAGGAATACAGACGCACGTTTTCCCAGGCAATGCTGATCCTCGACGGAAAAAGCGCGGAGCTTATTTCGCAGCTGCGTGAAAAGATGGAGCAGGCGGCGGAGGAGCTTAAATTTGAACAGGCGGCCGAATACCGCGACAGAATAAATGCGGTAGAGGCGCTTTCAAACAGGCAGAGGGTGATATCCACCGCCTTTGCCGACACAGACGCCGTAGGCTTCTGCCGCGGCGCGAAAACCTGTTTTTCAGTGCTGCATTTTGTGAACGGCGATCTTGCCGGAAAAGACGTTGAGATGATGGACGAGCCGCTTGAGGATGATTCCGAGGCGCTTTCGGATCTCCTTATGCAGTATTATGGCAGTCACAGGGGAGGCTGGCCGAAGTCCGTTATACTGCCCTGCGAGATAGATGACAGAGAAGCTATGGAAGAGCTTCTCAGCGAGCTTTCGGGCAGACGCATATATATAGAGGTGCCGCAGAGGGGAGATAAGCACAAGCTTGTACGGAGCGCGATGCTAAACGCCTCGGAGGAGGTGCTCAGACGCACCACGGCGTCCCAGCGGAGTCTGAAAACGCTTGAGTGGCTGCAAAAGGCGCTTGGCATTGAGAACTATCCAAACAGAATAGAGGCGTTTGATATCTCAAACCTCGGAGATACAGGTATCGTTGCGGGAATGACGGTTTTTCAGAGCGGAAAACCGCTGAAAAGGGCGTATAAAAAATTCAGGATACGCGATCTTGAAATACGCGACGACTATGCGAGTATGCATCAGGCGGTGTACAGAAGATATAAGCACGCGCTTGACGGAGATGAAAATTTTGCAGAGCTTCCTGATCTCCTGCTTATAGACGGCGGGGACAGACACGCCGCGACCGCCGAAAAAGCGCTTGGAGAGCTTGGCATAAAGCTTCCGGTGTTCGGCATGGTAAAGGATGACCGGCACCGGACAAGAGCGCTTGTGAGATCTGACGGACAGGAGATAGGCATTCAGACAAATCAGGCTGTGTTTGCGCTCATAGGCTCCATTCAGGAGGAGACACACCGTTTTACGATAGAATATCAGCGCAGTCTCAGGAACGAGGGCTACGCTTCCGCGCTTGATAAAATAGAGGGGATAGGTCCGAAAAGAAGGACCGATCTTATAAAAAGCTTCAAGTCGGTAAAGGCGATAAGCATGGCGAGCGTTGAGCAGCTCAGCCTTGTTGTGCCGAAAAAAGCGGCGGCTGCGGTGTATGATTATTTTCATAACAGGGAGAAAAATCAATGAGGGTCATTACGGGTTCTGCAAGGGGAAGAAAGCTGAAAACGCCGGAAAATTACGATATAAGACCAACGACGGACAACGTAAAGGAATCGGTTTTCAATATTATCCAATTTGACATTGAGGGGAGAAAGGTTCTCGACCTTTTCGCCGGTACGGGTCAGCTCGGGATAGAGTGCCTGAGCCGCGGCGCGGACAGCGCCGTGTTCGTCGATCACAGCAGAGAGGCGATAAGGATCATAAAGGAAAATCTTGCCGCATGCAATCTCAAGGGACTTGTGAGCGAACAGGATTCACTTGCGTATCTGAGAAACTGCGGTAAATTCGACATCATCTTTGTTGATCCGCCCTATGACTCTGATTTGTACGAAGAAGTGCTTGATTCCATCAATATGTTTGACATTTTGAACGATGGTGGTATAATAATATGCGAAGCGAGGCGCGGCAGGGTCTTACCTCAGATGACCGGATGTTATCGGCTGGTAAGGGAGTATAATTACGGGTCGGTCAAGCTTTGCAAATATACTAAGGAGCATATTGAATGAGCACAGCCATCTGCCCGGGCAGCTTTGATCCGATAACTCTCGGCCACCTGAATATTATAAGACGCACCTCAAAGATTTTTGATGAGGTCATTGTCTGCGTCATGCAGAACGCATCCAAGACAAGCCCGATGTTCAGCGTCGATGAGCGGGCAGATATGGTAAGGCGCGCCGTTGAAAAATATCCCAATGTCAGGGTCGATACGCCGGACGGGCTTCTGGCAGAGTATGCCAAGCGCTATCCGAAGGCCGTTGTGGTCAAGGGTATGCGGGCGGCATCAGACTTTGATTATGAGTTTCAGATGAATCTTATCAATAAAAAAATCAACCCCGAAATGGAAACCATGTTTCTCACTTCCAGCGAAAAGTATACCTTTTTAAGTTCGTCTATTGTGCGTGAAATGGCAAAATACGATGCGGATCTAACGGGTCTTATCCCGGAAGAAATTAAAGAAGATATAAGAGAGAAAGCTAAGGAATGGAGGAATGAATAAATGGAAAACAACAATGACATTATTGAATTGCTGGATATCCTTTACGGCATGGTGACCGAAGCATGGGGCGTTCCTCTCGGAAACGACAAGTGCATTATAGAACGCGATAAGGCGGTCGAGATAATAAACGAGATAAAGGACAATCTCCCTTCCGCACTTGCGGAGGCCAAAAGACTTGTTGCGGCAAGGGACGAATTTATCGGCAACGCCAAGCGCGAGGCGGAAGCTATGCGCAAGAGCGCCGAGGAAAAGTCCCGCGCAATGATAGAAGAGCAGGAGATAGTGCGCGTCGCAAGGGCGAAGAGCGCGGAAATGATCTCTGCCGCGGAGAGCAAATCCAATGAGCTGCGCAGGGTCGCAAGCGAATATGTCGATGAGATGATGCGTCAGACCGAGAATAATGTAAGCGAGGCGCTTACCAAGCTCCAGAACGCGCACAACGCTTTCCGTTCTATGGGCAGCGCAGTTTCCCAGAATGCCGCTGCAAAGGCTCAGCAGGGAGAACAGAGGCAGCCGGCAGACGCGGCGAGGCAGGCAAGACCCGCTCAGGCAGTTCCTGCATCGGCCGTTCAGCCGCAGAAGCGCGCAGGCGCAACGGTGATGAAGATCCCGAGAGAAAACTGACAGTAAATACTACATATAGTATGTTTGATATCCGATAACCGCTTATGCTGTTATCGGATTTTTGGCTCTATGTCAATAGTTGGGGTAGAGCAAAAGAAGACCTAAAAAACAGGAGTGA
>ERZ857629.297-NODE-297-length-74119-cov-17.879550_pt1 | contig 74119 bp, 56 predicted proteins | sample MGYA00519700_ERZ857629 | MGnify/ENA primary metagenome ERZ857629 (study PRJEB31778, sample SAMEA3449351) | human gut metagenome | biome: human gut; feature: human-associated habitat; material: faeces | place: United Kingdom | collected 2010/2012 ... | reverse complement strand
GAGATGTTCATATCGTTTTTTACTGGAAAGGTAATGCTTTTCTATGGAATATCACTGATTATGAAAGAGAAAAGTAATGCGTCGGCCCTGCTCGCGGCCGCGAGTCGTGTTACCTTCGGCCGCGAGTAGCGCTACCTGCGGCCGCGAATCGACAACCCCGAAGAAGGTTGATATTAAGGTCAGTTATGATGCTTTTGAGCGAAGCGCTGGCGCCGTAGAGAGTTGTCACGGGGCGCCAATCTGCTAATACTTTCACTATGCAAAAAAAGGTGCGACACACATGATGGCGTGTCGCACCTTTCTTTTATAAATCGTTTCGTGTTGGCGCAAAGCCGCTACGAAGTTCTTCTGGGCTTACTTCACAAACTTGTGCGTGCGCTGTCCGTTGGGCGTTGCCACCTGAAGGAGGTAGGCACCGTGGGGCAGGTCGGCAATCGGCAGTGTGGCGCTCTGTGCGTTGCCAGAAACGGCGTGGCGCAGGAGGGCCGAACCGCCGAGGTCGTAAACCACGAGCGAAGTGCCGGCTTCCAGTGGGCCTTCCACCGTGACGGCAGCAGCGGTGGTGCGGATGCGCAGATTGTCGGTGGTGTTCACGCCAGCGATTGATGATGGCACGGCGCTGACCGGCGAGAAGCGCAATTTGTAGGAGTACGTTCCCGAAGAGGGGAGCTTGTAGGCATCGGTGGTGCCTGGGCCGCAGCTGCCGTTGCCGAGACCAAGCTGGCGGTAGTCGAAATGTGCGTAGATGGTGCGGTCGGCAGGCCGCTGCGGAACGGAGAGTTCCCAATTGTGGCTTTTGGCCTTGAGTTGCACATCGCTCCAATAAAGCGTGCTGAACGCCACTTCTCCTTCAGCGTCCACGCGTATGCCGTTGCCCGTTTCGGGATTCGTCATTTCAAGACTGCGGAGGTCCTGACGGTTGCCCATCGTTTGTGGGCGCAGGTAGTATTCGTTCATGTCGGCAACCGTGGTGGTGTATTCTCCGAGGAAAGAGCCCGTGTGGCGGTCGATGTAGTTGGCCCAAGGACCACGTGCGTAATATTTCACGTTGGAGAGCTCGCCCGGCATCAGCATCTGCATGCCGATGCGTCGGAGGTTGGAGATGTTGGCCGTGTAGTCGGCCTTCAAGTCCACAATGCCGTTGGCGTAAATCGTGTAGGTGAAGAGATAGCTGCAGTTGCGTCCCGTGGCTCTCACCGTCATGGTGGCCGACTTTCTGTCGGTTGCCATCTTCAGCTGTGCCGAGCGGCTGTTGATGCCGTTGTCGGCGCTGTAGGCCGGGTCGCCACCATAGGGCGCGTCGTTTTCAATCCAGCGATAGTTCTCATAGTCGGGACCGCCGTTGGCCTTCACCACGTCGATGCCTTTCATCTGCCATTTCTCGATGATGCCATCATTGGAGAACTGGATGAGGAAGTTGGCGTTTTTCACGATGCGTGACGTTCCCTGCGTTGCGCTGATGAGCTTCAGTTCGGTGTCGGCCACCTGCACTGCTGGTAGCGTTTTCTGGCGTTCCTGAATGGTGAACTGCTCAGCGGCGACGGGGTAGAGCGCGTCGGCATAGTCGGTGGCTTCCGGACGAAGCACTTCCAGATTGACCAGCACTTCTGCATCGGCATCGTAGCCGCCCTTCAAGGTGAGCGCAACGACACTGCTCTTGCCTGGCAGGATGGCTGCGAGAGGTTGCTGCGACGTTTCAACGCTCTTGCCGTTGACCAGAACGTTGGCGGCAAGCACATAGTCCTTCAGGTTGATGAAGGCATAGGTGTTCGTTATTTTGACCGTAGCCTTCTTGGCGTTGAAGTCGCTGAACTTCACGTATTGGTAAACCTTCTTCACCTCCGTCAGTTTCGCGCTCCAACCGCGGTCGGCACCGATGATGCCGTTGTTGACGAAGTTGCCCTGGTGTGGCGCTTGCGGCCAATCGTAGCCTGTGCGGAATTTGTAGAAACCGTTGGCTTCATAGTTGCCCGCCTTGATGTCGTCGGCAGAATAGATGGCCTGGTCCACCCAGTCCCAAACGCAACCGCCGATGCCGTAACGGCTCGATTCGATGATGTCCCAATATTCCTGGAAATTGCCCATTGCGTTGCCCATCGCGTGGGCATATTCACACATGAAATAAGGCTGCTGCGCCCAGTTGTTGTTGGCCGCGTCGGTGGCTTCCTTGAGAGAGGGATACATCTTGCTCCAGATGTCGGTGGTGTTGCTCTGTCCGGCATTGGTGCAGCCTTCATAGTGGATGGGGCGTGGGTCGAGGTTGCGCGTGGCCTGGTAGGTGGCCACGAAGTTAGAACCATTGTTGCTCTCGTTGCCCAGGCTCCAGAACGTGATAGAGGGGTGGTTGCGGTCGCGAAGCACCATGCGTTCCGTGCGGTCGACATATTGCGCCTTCCAAGAGTCTTGGAAAGTGATGCCGCCTCTGCCGCTGTGTGTCCAGTTGTAGTGGCATTCCACGTCAGCCTCGTCCATCACGTAGAGACCATAGTGGTCAAACATGGCGTTCATTTTCGCCTGTCGCGGATAGTGGCTCGTTCTGACGGTGTTGACGTTCGCTTGCTTCATCATCTTGATGTCGCGCAACATGGTCGGAACGTCGATGGAGCGTCCGTGAACGGGATGCGTGTCTTGCGTGTTTACGCCTTTGAAGAACACCCTCTGTCCGTTGATGTAGACCTGGCTGTTTTTGATTTCGATGGTGCGGAAACCATATTTGGTGGCAAAAGCCTCCTCCTCGTTGCCGTTGGCATCCAGCTGGGCGAGTTCAACGGTGTAGAGGTTCGGCGTTTCAGCCGTCCAAGGCATGAGGTTCGTGAGGTTGTCAAACGTCAGTTTGGCGGTCTTCTCCACCTCCTTGTCGTCGGCGGAGAAAGCAAAGTCGGCCGTTTTCTCGCTCACGAGTTCACCCGCTGGGCTGTAGAGGCGCACGCGCACCTGCTTCTTGGCCGCCTGTTGCGTTTTGTTGCACATGGCGAGCTGCACCGTCATGGTGCCCGTTTGGTATTTCCCGACGGGAGAGAGGCGGCTCGTGATGTAGTGGTCGCGCAGATAAGTCTGCGGCGTGGCCATGAGATAGACGTCGCGGAAGATGCCGCTCATGTGGAAGATATCTTGTCCTTCGAGATACGAGCCATCGGTCCAGCGAATCACCTGCACGCTGAGGTTGTTCACCCCTTCGCGCACGTATTCCGTCACGTCAAATTCGGCATCGTTGTTCGAGCCTTCCGTGTATCCCACCTTCTGGCCGTTCACCCAAATGTAGGCACCGCCATAGATGCCGTCGAAGTGGAGGAAAATGCGTTCCCCCTTCCAGCCTGCAGGCAGAGTGAAGTCGCGGCGGTAAGAGCCGACAGAGTTGTAGAGCCCGTTTTTCATCCGGATGTAGGGCGGGTTGTCTTGGAAGGCATATTCCACGTTGATGTAGAGCGGGTCGCCATATCCCTTCATCTCCAGGCAGGAAGGCACCGAGATGGTGTCCCATTGCGAGGCATCCACCTTGTCGCCGTAGAAATCCTCTTCGCCTGGGCGGTTCTCCACGCTCTGCACCCATTTCAGTTTCCAGACACCGTTGAGGCTCATCACGCGTTGGCTCACGGGGTCGAGCCACGGTTTGGCATAGCGTTCGGCATCGGCGCGGAGCGCTTCGGTTGATTCGTAGGGCATGTAAGTGGCGTGTCCTGGTTCTTTGCCAACGGCAAACACCTCTTCGTTCTCCCAGTCGTTTTTCACGGGTTCCGGTGCCGGCTGCGTCTCTTCGAGGGTGAAGTAGGTGTATTGGTCGGTCTGGTCGGTGGTCATGACCGTTTTGGTGTAGAACGTCTCTTCGGAGAGGCTCATATAGTAAGTCTGTCCTTTATAGAGGTAGGCCAGTTGGAACACCCCTTCTTCTCCGTCCACGCTCATCAGGTGGCACTGCTGGTTGGTGTTTGTCTTATTGAACGTGTATTGCAACGGCGTTTTGCCAGCGCTGATGCCGTTGAGCGCAGCGTCGATGCCCATTCGGGAAAGTTCGTTGCGGAAGGCATACACGTTGTCGCTGACAAGTTCCATTGTCCAACGCTGGCCGTAGTTGTTTTCTTCGCGTGTGAGGCAATAGATGGGCGAATCCGTGTTGGTGGAGTTGCCGTTGCTCAACACGCAGCCCGTTTGCTTGTTCACGATGAAATACGTCTTGTTGGCTTCTGGCGTCACGACGGCGGCTTTCAGACCGAACGCAGAACACAAGAGGCAAAGCAACAAGAGCGTTTGTTTCACGCGGTGGGATAGGTTTGTTTTGCTCATAAATGATAAGTATGAAATGGTTTGTTTGATGACTGAAGGGATGTCCTGTATAATGCAATATGGGCGTTACTACCTACTTGCTTATAATCAGTTCTTTAGCTGCAAAGATACGAATGTTTTTTCGCAACGCAGTAAGAACGTTGGGAAAAAGTGGGTGGGCGGCGCGAAATAAAGCGCCATTAGAGCGCCAATAAAAAGCGCCCGCCGCGTAGCCTGCAAATCTAAGGGGGCTACGCGGAGGGCGTTTCGGGGAAAGATTACATCGGGTCGACATCGAAATAGATGTTCACGCTTTTGTAGGCCGGCTGTTGCAGGAGTCCGTTGCGAGCTGAGAGAAGCAACTGGCGCAGCTGCGAGGCAGAGGTGCCCGTTTTTATTTTCAGCATGAGTTTGCGGATGTGGAAATACTGCACGCGCCCGACAGAAGGGCGGTCGGGGCCCAAGAGCATGTCGCCGAAATAAGGGCGGAGCATGTAGGCCAGCGAATCGGCGGCGTGCGAGCAGATGTCTTCGTTGCGGTGTTTGAGATAGATGTCGATGATGCGCACGAAAGGCGGGTAGAGAAATTGTTCGCGCTCAACAATCTGCTGCTTGAAGAGCGTTTCGTAGTCATTCTCCACCACCTGCTTCACCACTCCCAAGTCGGGCTGTCGCGTTTGTAGCACCACCAGTCCGCGTTTGCCGCGGCGCCCTGCGCGTCCTGCCACCTGCGACATCATCTGGAAGGCACGCTCAAAGGCGCGGAAGTTGGGCTGGTTGAGCATCTGGTCGGCATTGATGATGCCCACGACGCGCACATGCTCGAAGTCCAGTCCCTTCGTCACCATCTGCGTGCCCACGAGCAAATTGGTCTTGCCCGTCTGGAAGTCGCGAATGATGTGTTCGTAGGCCGAGCGCGTCTGCGTCGTGTCGAGGTCCATGCGAGCGATGTGTGCCGTCGGGAACAGTTGCGCCACGGTTTCTTCAATGCGCTCCGTGCCGTAGCCGATGTCGCGCAAGTCCGTGTCGCCGCAGTTGGGGCATTGGCGTGGAATGTCGTGGCTCGCGCCGCAATAGTGGCAAACCAAGCGGTGGCTCTTTTGATGGAACGTGAGCGGCACGTCGCAGGCCTGGCAGCGCGGCGTCCATCCGCAGGAACGGCATTCGAGCACGGGAGCGTAGCCCCGTCGGTTGAGAAAGAGAATGGCCTGTTCGCCGCTGTCGATGGCCGCTCTCACCTCCTCGATGAGGCGCGGCGAGAGCGCCGTTTTCATGAGTTTTTTGCGACGCAGTTCCTTCACGTCCTCCACCACGATTTCCGGCATGTTCACCCCGCCGAAGCGCTCCGTGAGCGTTGAGAGTCCGTATTTGTGACTGCGTGTCGCGTTGAAGTAAGTTTCGAGCGCAGGTGTGGCCGTTCCGAGCAACACTTTCGCGCCGCCACATTTCTGTGCTAAGACGATGGCTGTGTCGCGGGCATTGTAGCGCGGTGCCGGGTCTTGCTGCTTATAGCTCGTTTCGTGTTCCTCGTCAACGATGACCAGTCCGAGATTCTGGAAAGGCAGAAACAGGGAAGAGCGCACGCCCACTATGAGCGGGAAGGCACGGGGCGAGAGCTGGCGGTGCCACATCTCCACGCGCTCAGCGTCGGGGAATTTTGAATGGTAAACGCCCATCTTCTCGCCAAACACGCGCCCGAGGCGTTCCGTCAGTTGGGTGGTGAGGGCGATTTCAGGGACGAGATATAGCACCTGCTTCCCTGCGGCCAGAGTGTGGTTGATGAGTTCGGTGTACACCTCCGTCTTTCCGCTCGACGTGACACCATGAAGCAGGCACACGTCGTGTTTTTCAAACGCCGCGTTGATGTCGGCCAGTGCTGCGCTCTGTGATTTCGAGAGCGTGGAAGGTGTTTTGTCGGGGTCGGCCTCCACCGTTTTCAATCGGTCGGCCACCACATCCAGCAGTTCGACGACCCCCTTCTTCTTCAGTCCCGCCAGTGCCGCCGCCGCTCCTGGGATGCGGGCATTCAGTTCGCTGCGCAGGCAGTCGGCCTTCTCAATCAGCGTCATCACCACTTCCTTCTGTCGCTCAGAGCGGCGCAGGGAGTCAAGCAGGAAATGTTGCGCCGTTTCGTTGTCGCGGTATTTTTCAGCGAGGCGCACATGCGTTTCCTTCTTGGCCACAAATCCCTGGCTGAGCCTTTCCTGCACCGTTATCTCGCCGCTTTCGATGAGGCGGCGCAAGGCTGGCAACACGCCCTTCACGCCTGTCAGCGTCTTCTGCAATTGCTCGATGCTCTGCGGCTTATGGTCGGCGAGCGCACAGAAAATTTGCTGCTCAGCGCCCAAGGAAGCCGAACCGATGACGGGAGGATGGGCGGGATTGTTGGCAACGCCTTCTTCATCGTCTGTCTCGTCGGCCTCGTCGTCTGCGACGCGGTCTTTCGGAAGCACCACAAACGCTTCGCTTTCAAGTTTCAGTCCGGAGGGCAGGGCAGCCTTCATCACCTCGCCTGGCGTACACATATAATAATGGGCCATCCATCGCCACATTTCGAGTTGCGCAGGGAGCAGAAGCGGCGCTTCGTCCACCACTTCCAGAATTTCCTTTATCTGTATGCCCGCGGCGGCAGGGGTGCCGGGACAACGCACAACGATGGCGGTGTATTGTTTGCGCTTGCCGAGCGGCACTACCACACGGCTGCCCACAGTGACCTTGCCTGCCAGGTTTTCCGGCAGGGCATAGGTGAAGGCACCAGGCAGGGCGAGGGGCAGGACGACATCAACGAGGAAGGGGGAGGACATGGAAGGGGAATTAATGGTTTATTGATAGGGTGGGGAAGGAGTATGGCGGTATAAGTAGGTAATCAAGTAAGTAGGAGTTCAAAATCCAGAAAAATCGTGCAGCATTTTTCAAGATTTTGAACCCCCTACCTACTTATCCTCTCATCTCACCTTCATTGGCACGCCACCGCGCATGGAGGCAGAACCAGCGACAGAAGCTGGTTGGGCTGGGAAGAGGAGTAGCGTGTTGTGGGAAGAGAAATAGCGCTCCAGTTGGTCGGGAAGGTGTTCCATGTAATGGTGGTAAGAGAGCGTTCCGCGACGCGAAACAACGAAGATCACCATGTGGGCTTCCTTGGCGTTGTGGGCGATGGAGATGAAATTGTGCCATTCGTTATAGACATGACGTTCGGCACGCACGTTGAAGTGCTGACGGTCCCACGTCTGCTGCAACGCTTCCAGAGTGCCACGTCCGCTGTAAGTCTCCACGCTGCAACTCAACTGCGTGGCGAGAAGGGCCACGCGCTTGGCCCAGGCGGCAAAGCCCGGTTCAAATTCCGCTTTGCGCGGCACAACCAGATGGAGGCGCATCACGGTGTTGAGAGGTATGACAGGACGATAGACAAACACGTGTTGCTCCACGGCGGCCACCAGGTCGTTGGTGAGCTTTCCGTAGAAACTCTCAGAGAGGCGCGTCTTCTGGTGAAGACCGATGAGGAGGTCTGATATGTCGTTTTCCTTTATGGTGTGGGAAATGCCGCTGACCACGTTGACCGACCATCGGCTGCGCGTGACGAGTTTCACGTTGGCGGCAGCGGCAATCTTGACGGCTTGTTCCAATTGTTTCAGTCCACTCTCACGCGCGTCGGGGTCGTCTTCAAGTACCACGTTGAGCGCGGTGAGCGGCGAAGGCGCACCGGGAGTGCGCAACATGAGGGCCAGATTGACCAGCGGACTGACGTTGTCGGGGTTGGAGAGGGCGATGAGTAGGCGGTCGCTGGCTTCAACCGGCATGGCCACATCGGGCTTGCCGCTTTCAGCGATTTTCCGCGCGATGTTTTCCGTGGTGAACGAACTGATTACGCAGGTGACGAGGATGAACATCATGGTTCCGTTGAGCACGTCTTCGCCCAAAAGGTGCTGGCCGTCGGGCAGGATGATTTGGTAGCCAACGAGCACCACCGCCAGGGTGGCAGCTGCGCGGGAGTTGGTCAGGCCGAACATCAAGGCGCGTTCTGAAGCGGGCAGGCGATAGATTTTCTGCGTGAAGAAAGAGGCGAGCCATTTGCTGCCCGTTCCAACGACAATCATCACCAAGGCAATCAGGAATACGTTGGAACTTTCAACGAATGCCTGAACGTTGAGCAACATGCCGACACCAATCAGAAAATAGGGGATGAAGAGGGCGTTGCCCACAAATTCGAGGTGGTTCATCAGAGGCGACGACGGCGGAATGGTGCGGTTGAGCACAATGCCCACTAAGAAGGCACCGAGGATGCCTTCCATGCCCACAAATTCCATCAGACCAGCACCGAGAAAGACAAGAGCGAGCACGAAAATGTATTGCACGACGCCTTCATCGTAGCGGCGGAAAAACCAGCGGGCGAGGGCTGGGAAGCCAGCGACAATCAGGCCGCTCAACACCACGACTTTCACCAGCAACCATACCCAGAAAAGCCCAGAGGCTTCCCCCTTGAATGTGCCGCCGACAACGGCAAGGACAAGGAGCGTCAGGGTGTCGGCAACGATGGTGCCGCCAACGGCTATGCTTACACTCATGCGCCGCGACAGACCATAGCGGAGAACGATGGGGTAGGCAATGAGGGTGTGGGAGGCATACATGGCGGCCATGAGCACGGAGGCTGCGATGCCGTAGCCCAGTAAACTGTGGTTGGCCACGAAGCCAAGTGTTATTGGCAGGCCAAAACTAAGCAGACCAAGGACGAGGGCGCGCATCTTGATTTTCTGCACGTCCTGCATGTTCATCTCGAGTGAGGCGAGAAACATGATGTAGTAGAGTCCCACCTTGCCGAAGAGCTCGAAACTGCTGTCGCGTTCGAGCAGATGAAAACCGTGGGGGCCGATGAGAATGCCGGCTGCAATCATGCCCACGATTGAGGGTATCTTCAGACGCTCAAGGAGCATCGGCGCAAAGAGGATGATGCTGAGCACGATGAAGAATATCCACGTGGGGTCGGTGATGGGGAGGTATGTCGTTAGGTCTGTCATCATGTGTGCTGTGTATGATAAGTAGGTGACAATATGTGGGAAGATATTGCCTGCAGCTTCCCTGCTACTTACTATTGCTTAAGGGATGTTCTATAAATTAGTTTTAAAGGAGATTCTTTATTTAGGATTGACTTGGCCGCTTTTACAGTTCTCACTCGCATCTTGCTGTATTTCAAAGACTCACATAGCTCGCTATGCTCGTCTTTGAAATACAACAATCTGCTTCGCGATAAATGTAAAATCGGCTCAAGCTAATTTATAGAACACCCCTTAAAAGCAGCGTTTGAGCAGTTGCGCAATCAGATACAGGCGATAGCGTATCTTGAAGGAGAGCGGCGTTCCGGCATACTCGCTGCCAAAGGAGGCGTTGCCGCCGTGGCGGCGGTAGCAAACGAGCGGGGTGTCGAGCACGGCCACTTTGAAGAACGTTTTGCCAACGAGGAAGAGCCAGTTGTCGTGCGTGCAGAGGTTGCGCCGTTTCGGGAAAGGCAGGGCTTTGTCGCGCACGCTGCTCTTGAAGGCGAAGAGGCAGCCCAGAAAACCGAATTTGACGATGTTGCCCAGCCAAGAGCGGTGGATGCCGCGTTCCTTAAAGAACGAAGCGTGGGTTTCGCGGCCTTCGGCATCGGTGATGACGGCATCCGTCACCACGAAGTCGGCCTTCTCCAGGGCCTTCAGACAGAGGGCCACCTTGTTGGGCTTCCAGATGTCGTCTTGGTCGCAGAGGAAGATATATTCTCCGCGTGCCAGGGCGATGCAGTGCTCGAAATTCCCCGTATATCCCAGGTTCTTCTCATTTTCAACCAGGCGGATTTGCTGATACGGAAGGCTTTTGACAATCGCGACCGTGTCGTCAGTGGAATGGTCGTCGCAGACAATGATTTCATCGTTGTCATCCAATTGGGCGACGATGCTTTCAATCTGCTCACGTATGTAGCGGGCGCCGTTGTATGAGGCGATGCAAACGGATATCATTTCGAATATTTGTTTTTCTCTGAGAGTTCCTTGTTGTATGCTTTATAGTAAATCCACTTATGGCGGTAGAATTTGAAGATAGAGCCGTAGTCCACGCAGCGCAGCATGCGGTAGTAGCGCCATCCGTCGGCCAGCGTGTGTCCGAGGGAGCGGATTTTGTTGATGACATAGTTCGTTCGGAAATCAATGGCGCCGAGCGTGTTGCTGCCGTGCTGGCGATAGAGAATGGTGGGTTCTTCCACATATCCGATGCGGCCGCCGTTTTTAAACGTGACCAGTGCCATCCACACGTCGTGCATAATGGCCGCTTCCGGCATCGGGATGGAGAGGTCTCTCACGGCTTTGTTGAACATCATCGTGCATCCCGTCACGAGACAGTGGCCGCCGAGCATGTCGAGGTTGCAGAGGATGCGGGGCGAGATGCGGAACATCTCCCAAAGCGAGGGCGCAATCTCTTTCAGGTCGGAATCGACCACGAGCAGGTCCGTGTGGACGATGACTGGCTTCTCCGGTGCTTCGTTTTCCTCCTCCATCATCTTCTTCATGGTGACGAGAATCTTTTCAGGCAGCCATTCATCGTCTTGGTCGGAGAACATATAATAGTCGGCCTCCACCTTCTCCATGAGCGTCATGAAGTTTCGTTTCGCTCCCAGTTTTTCTTGGTTGTCGACCACCTTGATACGGGCATCGCGCTTTGCATAGTCGGCGAGAATTTCGGGCGTGTTGTCGGTGGAGAGGTCGTCCTGCACGTACAGCGTCCAGTTGGTGTAATGCTGTTTCAGAATGGAGTCAATCTGGTGTGGCAGGTATTTTGAGCCGTTGTAGGTGGCCATGAGGATGGCCACGTGTGGCGTTTGTTCTGTATTTGTCATGAGAGTTTAAGAAGTTCGTTATAGAATACGTTAAGCATCATGCAGCCGAAGGCGAAGACGATGACCAAGGATTTGCCGAAGGCTTCGGGCTTCATGGTCAGCGCAAGGTAGGGCACCATCACGATTTCCACCACGCCGAAGAGCTCTGCATAGCGGAATGCCATAACTGGCAGCGCACCGAGGGCGGTGAAGCAGAAATAGGAGATGGCAAACACCTTCAGAAGTAGCGAGAGGTTGGGCGCCTGCTCTTTAATGACGTCGTATTTCCAAAGAAGGAGATAGAAAACGAGGAGGCGCATGACGTAGACGATGTTGAACACGTTGATGGCATCGCCCGCCATGCCGCTGTCGCGCAGTCGTTCATAAATCCAAAGTTTTTCCTGAATCCAGGGGATGGGCAGGGAAGCAATGGGGTCGAATCCGCCGAAGAAGAGCAGATAGCCCAACAGGGGAATTGCGCCGATGACGAGGCGGCCGCGCAGCGTGAGGGGACGGCTCCCGAAAAAGGTGAGCAGGGGCAGCACGAAGGCACTATAGTGGAAACAGGCGGCGGCCAGACTAAAGAGCAGATAGGTGCGCTTCTCGCCTTTCGCGAGGTAGCTGAGCCCAACGAGGAAGAGACCGGCGGCCACGGCAACGCGGATTTGGGTGACTTCCTGATAGAGATAGAAATTGCCCATCCAAACCACCAATGCCAAGAGCCAGAATGGTGTGCTGCGCGTGACGGCCCAGGTGTGCAGGAGAATGCCGAGCAGAGCGTAGACCACAAACATGCCGCGCGGACTGTCGGCGAAGAAACTCACAAGGGCAGAGATGGCGGTGAAGGTAAATTCCAGAATCTGTTCAGTGTTGCCATAATAATATTGCACGTAGTTTTCGGAGTCTTGGTCGAGGCCAACGGGGCGGAAAGCGGCGAGCAGGAACAGCAGGGTTGCAACGGCTGCGAAGGTACACCAAACGGTGCGCGTCTTTTCGCCGTCGAAAAAGCACAGGGCGCTTGTGGCGGCAAACAGCAGAAGCAATAGGCCGAAGAATATCATGTCGGAGTCTTAGTTAAATGGGAGGCCGAAAGGGAAAAGGGCGTGCTTCAGAGCGTGTCCCAGTTTTCGCGGCCTCCTGTCGGTGTTGGAAGAATTGGGAATGGAAACCATTCTTGGGTTAGCGCCAAGCATCGGGATGCTGAAGCATCCGGTGTCTCACGCTTCGTTGTCCACCTCCATCTTCTTGACATCCTTCACAATGAAGTAGACGGTTTGCACCAAGAAGCAGAGCATGGCCATAACGATGGCAAACATCATGCGCTTCGGGCCGGCAGGGCGCAGGGGGACGGTGGCATTTTGCAGTGTGGTGAAGGCTGGTGTCTTTGAAAGCACCTTTGCCTGGGCAATCGTTTCCTGCGTCTTCGCACCGCTATAGGCATTGAAGGCCAACTGGAGTTCGTTTTCCAAGTTTTCAGCTTTGGCCTTGTAAGCTTCCAACACGAGGTCCTGGTGGGAATCGCAATAGTCGGCATATTCCTTCTGCTTCTTCATGTAGTTGAGATAAGCGTTGTTGACAATCTCGTGCATGTGGTTGAGTTCGATGCGTGCTTTGTGCGTACGATATTCCGTGATGAAATCCTGCAGGCGTTCGCGGATGGTGTCGGCAAGTTGTGCGGCCACCAGTGGGTCTTGTGCCGTTGTGGTGATGGAGATGACGTCCGTTTTCTTGTCAACGGTGCAGGCGATGCCCGCCGAGATGGCGTCGGCCATTTCCTTCTGCTTTTTCGTGAGGTGGAACGGGTCGATGCGCTGGGCTTCCCCCGTGCCGCCTTCCTCGTCTTTCGATGAAAGCAGACTTCCTACATACATCATGGCCATGTCCCACCAAGGGGCTTTGCAAGCCTCTTTGAGATAGGTGCTGTAAGGACCAGCGAATTTGCCGTCGCTGGTGGTGACTTTCACGTCGAAGAGCGGCACGATGAAGTCCGTGCTCTTCATGAGGTCGGGATAGATGGTGGGGGTGATGGCATCGTTGGAGCCGCCAAGGCTTCCCAAATTGATGTTGGCCATGGAGGCGAGGCTCGACAGTCCGCCGCCGACAGAGGGCGTTTCATATTCAGGGGCAAGCATCACCTTTACCGAATAGTAGCGCGGCACGCAACACATCAGCAGATAAAAGGCGATGAGAGTGGTGCCGACGGGAATGAGGTAATTCTTACGTCTCGCCCAAATGATGCTGAAGACAACATCGAGGCGGATTTGTTTTTTGACTAATGATTTTACGTTTGCCATATATAGATGTATCTGTTTCTAACGAAGGATGGTTCCCTGAGGACCCGTTTGTTTGAGGGGAGTAAGTGGTTTAATACTACTTAGTAATGTTGAAAAAATAACTTCCGCAATTTTGCCGTTGGCAAGTAATATTTTATATACTCCCCTGCCTTTTCGGCTCTTTTCGAACTTATTCTCAGTCACAATGCCCGCATTGCTCCTTCGAATAAGCTCAAAAATAGCTCAAAAATGCAGGTGCAAAATTGCGGAACTTATTCTTTCAACATTACTTATCATGCCTGCCTGAAGCCGACGAGGGATTCAGACAGGCATTTTATGGATGTTCAAATTATTGCGCAGGCAGTCGGGCCAGCGTCACTGCTATTTATATCGAATCCATTTCGCCATTTCCTTCAAACTCGGTTTTTTGCCGTACATCAAGATGCCGACGCGGTAGATTTTACCGCTGAGCCAGATGAAGAAGATGGTGGTGGCGTAGAGCACGCCGAGGGAGAGAACTTCCTGCCACAAGGGCACACCGAAGGGGATGCGCACCATCATGACGATGGGCGAGGTGAGGGGGAAGATGGAAGCCCAAAAGGCGAGCGGACCGTTGGTGTTTTCGGCGCTGTACATGGCGGCGTAGAGGCCGAATATCATGATGAGCACCACGGGCATGACAAACTGCGAACTATCTTCTTGCGCGTTGACACTGGCGCCGACGGCTGCGAAGAAAGAGGCGTAGAGCAGATAGCCGCCCACGAAGTAGAACACAAACATGATGCCGAGTTCGGCGAATGGCAGATTCATGATGGCGGCGAGAATCTCACTGGTTTCCGAAGGCATACTCTGCTGCATGGCTGCCGTTTGTGCCGTGAGCATCGGGTCGGCAGGCAGTTCTGTCGCACCGAAGAAACTGCCGCAAATGAAGAGGATGGCGGCAAACATCACGCCCCAGATGATGAGTTGCAGGAAACCCACGAGCGCCACTCCGATGATTTTGCCCATCATAAGCTGGAAGGGCTTCACGCTCGACACCATGAGCTCTACGATGCGGTTGGTCTTCTCCTCCATCACGCTCTGCATCACGGCCGCGCCGTAGGTCATAACAAAGAGATAGATGAGAAACGTGAAGATAAAGCCCGCCGCGATGGCGATGTTGGTGTCGGAGGCGCTTTCGTGTCCGTCTTCTTTTTTGATGACGGTTTTGATGTCGAAGTCGCTCTGCACGTCGTCGATGATCTTGTCGAGTTGCGGCACGTTATAGCTTTTGAGCTTGGCACGCCGCACTTCGTCGTTAAGCACTTCGCGGGTGTAGCTCAGCAACTCGTTTGACACGGGTTGCGGCGAATTGATGCTCACGGCCTTAGGATTGTCAACGAGGTTGCCCGTGATAACGATGACCGCTTCAACGTCCGTCCCGTCGGCATAGAATGCGGCATTGTCGGCTTCTGCCGGTTCGAAGTGGTACGTGGTGTTGTCTTTGAAGAGCGCCACGTATTGCTGCGTTTTGTCGACCACCTTCACCACCTTCTGGTCGGTGTCTTTAATCGAAGCGAGCCAGAGCGGCACAAAGATGAGTGCCGCGAAGATGAAGGGCATCAGGATGGTGAGGAGGATGAAGGATTTCTTCTTGACGCGCGTCATAAATTCGCGCTGTATGATAATCAGTGTCTTGTTCATTTTCTATTCCGCTTTTAGAGGTTCATGAGTTGTGGCAGCATCTTTCGGATTCTCTGCCCCCACCACTTTCAAGAAGATTTCCTGCATGGATGGCATCTGCTCGCAGAAAGAGCGGATTTCAAGACGGCCGGCCAGGTCGGTAACGAGTTGACCGTTGCTGACGCCAGGGGCTTTTGTGAGTTTGTACGTGGTCAGTCCGCCCACCGTCTGCACGTTGTTGACTTCAAAGAGCGGCGACATCCCATCAAGGCTACCGCTTGTGGCCTTCACCTCGAAGATGCCGCTGCGATAGCGCTCGCGCACCTCGTCGACTTGGCCACTCAGGGCCACTTGCGACTTATTGATGAGCGCGATGTTGTCGCAGATGTCTTCAACGGACGACATGTTGTGGGTGGAGAAAATGATGGTGGCGCCTTCGTCGCGCAGGCGCAGTATCTCACGCTTGAGAATTTCGGCGTTCACAGGGTCGAAGCCCGAGAAAGGTTCGTCGAGAATCACGAGTTGCGGCTGATGGAGTACGGTGATGACAAACTGCACCTTCTGCTGCATACCCTTCGAGAGTTCTTCCAGTTTTTTGTTCCACCAGGCCATAATGTCCAGACGCTTAAACCAGTCGTGCAGGCGGTTTGTGGCTTCCGCGCGGCTCAGTCCTTTGAGCATGGCCAGATAAACGGCCTGTTCGCCAACCTTCATTTTCTTGTAGAGGCCGCGCTCTTCAGGCAGATAGCCAATGCGTGCCACATCGTCGGCAGAGAAGGGATGGCCGTCGAAGATGACCTCGCCGCTGTCGGGGGCGGTGATGCGGTTGATGATGCGGATGAGCGTTGTCTTGCCTGCCCCGTTAGGGCCCAGCAGACCGAAAACCTTTCCGCGGGGCACGTCAATGCTCACGTCATTGAGTGCCGTGTGGTTGGCAAAGCGCTTCACGATGTGTTGAGCGCTCAAGAAAAATTCGTCCATTGTGGTGTCGATTTGGTATGGGTGATTTTTTTGATGACGAATGGCGTTAAGTAATGTTGAAAGAATAAGTTCGAAAAGAGCCGAAAGGCAGGGGAGTATATAAAATATTACTTGCCAACGGCAAAATTGCGGAAGTTATTCTTTCAACATTACTAAGTAGGAATCCTGCGTTGCTTGGCACAGGAAGGGGGTAAATCGCAGGTCAGGGCTGCGTCTCTCCTTCCACAAACTCTTCCAGCAACATGTGTTCGCCATCGAACACAGCATAGGAAAATTCCGTTATCCAGTCGCCGAGGATGATGGCCCGCGTGGTGCGCGAGAGCATGAGGTCGAGCTCAATGTGGCGGTGTCCGAAGATGAAGTAATTGATGTCGGGGTGTGTCGAGAGATAGTCTTTGGCAAATCGGATGAGTTCCTCGTTGTCTTCTCCTTGGTATTCTGGTTCCTTACCGTCCACGCGCTTCATTCTGCTGCGTCGTGCCCATTCCAGTCCAAAAGCCATGCCCCATCGTGGGTGTAGGGCGGCGAAGAGGCGCTGGCAGGTGGCGTTGTGGAACACGGAGCGGAGGAAGCGAAACGAACGGTCGGTCGACCCGAGACCGTCGCCGTGTGCCAGATAAAACACCTTACCATAGATTTCCAGTGTGGTGCTTTGGCGGTGGATGGTCATGCCGCATTCCTTTTCAAAATAATCGTGCACCCAGAGGTCGTGGTTGCCCGTGAAGAAATGCACCTCCACGCCCATGTCAGTCAGTTCGCTGATTTTTCCAAGTAGGCGCGTGTAGCCCTTCGGGACGACGTATTTATATTCGTGCCAGAAGTCGAAAATGTCGCCCAAGAGATAAATGGCATCCGCCTTATGCTTGATGCTGTCGAGGAAATTGACCAAGCGGCGCTCTTGAGTTCGGGCGTGTGGAATGGCCAAACTGCCCAAGTGGGCGTCGGAGAGGAAATAGATATTTTTCATTGGGCTGAAAGCGTATTGTCGTAAGATGAAAAAGATTGGCAGAAAGCTTTTGGGGTAGTAATGGCTTTACTTACATAAACCCCAATTCGAGTTTGGCCTCTTCGCTCATCATGTCCTTGTCCCATTCAGGCTCAAAGACGAGGTTGACGTGGGCTTCCTTTATGCCAGTGATGCCATCGAGCTTGATGCGCACGTCTTCAACGATGAAGTCGGCTGCCGGACAGTTTGGGGCAGTGAGCGTCATGTCAACGTCGAGCGTCCCATCATCGTGGAGTTCGATGCGGTAGATGAGGCCGAGGTTATAGATGTCAACAGGTATTTCCGGGTCGTAAACCGTTTTGAGAATTTCAACAACCCTTTCTTCCAATTTCAATTTTTCTTCTGATGTCATGTTGGGATATATGTTGGCTTGAGGTTTAGTAATGGTGAAAAAATAACTTGATTAATTTTGTGGAGTAGGGATTTATAACTTATGCCCTGTCTTTATGTTCAACGATTTATTCTTTCACCATTACTTAGGTGTGTCAGAGTGGTCAGAGCCGGCCCTCATCGTTGTAGCTGTAATAGCTGCCGTCAGCGAGGACGATGTGGTCAATGAAGCGTATGTCCATGGCTTTCGCCGCTTCCTTCACCCTTTGCGTCAGGCGGTCGTCTTCCCGGCTGGGCTTGGAACTGCCCGAAGGATGGTTGTGGCAGAGCGCAATGGACGTGGCGTTGGCGAGGATGGCCTCGCGGAGAACGAGCCGCACGTCGACCACAGTTCCCGTGATGCCGCCGCGACTGACACAGACACTGCCGATGATGCGTAGGTTGTGGTTCATTAGCAACACGTGGCATTCCTCAACGGGATTGTCGCGAAGTTTGTTGAGGAAGTAGCGGTAAATGTCTTCCGACGATTGTGCGCTGGGGCGTTCCTCCACATGCTCTTCCTGCCGCCGTTTGCCCAGTTCGCAGGCTGCAAGAATCGACACCGCCTTCGCTTCGCCGATGCCTTTGTAGCGGCAGAGCTGTTCGAGCGTCATCTTGCCCACGTCGCCCAGACTATTGCGATGGTCAACGAGCAGGCGCTCCATGAGACTAACGGCATTTTCCGTTGTCGACCCCGACCCGATGAGGATGGCCAGCAGTTCGGCATTGCGCAGGGCTGAAGGACCATGCTTGATGAGGCGCTCTCTTGGGCGCTCGTCGGCTTTGAGGTCTTGGATGATGGTGTGATCGTTGTCGGCCATGGCGTTTGATAACCTTCCTTATTTATAGAATTTTTTTTTGAAAGCTTCAAATTCGCCCTTGCCGAGCACACAGCGGCGCCAAAAAGCACGGATGAATCCTGTGCCATAGCCAAGCAACTGCACATAAGCGGCGGCCACGGCGCGTAGGCCAACGCCCAGACTGCGGGCCGTGCGGGTCGCATCGGCACAGATGATGAGGGCGAAAAGCACAAACGGCGTGAGGCATACCCACCAATGGGGGCAACCAAGGGCGGCGGCCACGGCGGTCAGCACCACCAGCAGGGCGCAGCCGGCGGCAAAAACGGCAGGCAAGGCATGCACGAGTTTGAGCGTGCCAGGATGGCGCTTGGTGAGGTTGATGCGGGCGATGCCCGAGTTGTGCACTTGCTTGAAAAACTTTCGAAGGTCGGTGCGGCGCTTGTGCCAAACCCAGGCCTCTGGAAAGAGGCGGCAGGCATAGCCTTGCTCAAAAATGCGCGTGGAGAAATCGATGTCTTCGCCAAAGCGCATGTTGCTGAAACCATTGAGTGCAGCATAGACCGTTCGGCGCACACCCATGTTGAACGAGCGCGGGTAAAACTTGTCCATCTTCTTCTTTCCGCCACGGATGCCGCCAGTGGTGAAGAAAGACGTCATGGCGTAGTTGATGGCCTTCTGCATGGGCGTGAACGACTCATGGGCGCGGTCGGGGCCTCCAAAAGCATCGCAGGGTGCGGCGTTGAGTTCCGCATCAACGGCCTGAAGATAGCCCTCCGGCAGCACCACGTCGCTGTCGAGGATGATGACATACTCGCCCTTCGCCCGTTCCACGCCATAATTGCGCGAGCCGCCGGGCCCCGAGTTCTCTTTCATGAAATAGCGCACATTGAGCGCATCGGCATAGCGCTCTGCCACCTCTTGGCAGGGCTGCGATGAACCATCTTCCACGATGAGAACTTCGAAATCCTGAAGCGATTGTTTCGTCAGGCTCTCAAGCAGTTCGTCCACTTCATCGGGGCGGTTGAATACGGGGATGACAAAGGAGTATTTCATAAATAATTTTGATTACCTACTTAAAGTGCAAACTTACGCAAAATATGTGGAATATCCGAGATTTCGCCCAATGGATTTGCCCGAAAACCCAAGATAATGTCCCACTTATCGTTGCCTTTCTCTTGCCAGTGCCGCAAAAACTTGTTAGCTTTGCTTTGCGAACCAGTGAATTGCCCGTCGCTCTAATATTAATAAGTAGCCTACTTAAGATAAAACGTTTCATGAAACCAATGAATATCCGAAAATCCCTCCTCTGCCTTTGCCTTTTGGCCGGCAGTCTCTTTGCTCTGCCTTGTTTCTCCCAATGTTTTAGCGGCAGTTACACCGCCGAATGGCAGTGGAACACAAACAAGAAAACCAATTGGCTCAACCTGTTGAGGCTTGATTTGAACCTGCCGATAAAAAGCGGAACCGACTATCTTGAAGCGGCAACGCTCCACATGGCCAAAGCCAAAGAGGGAATCGGGACAGACTGGCAGGCCTTTTCCAACATCGAAGCCGACAACAATGTGGCGGCCTTGGCCGTGTTGGGCTATCGCCACGCCTGGGAGAATGCCAATGTCTTTCTCGGTGTGCGCAACGTCAACGAAGATTTCTTCACGTCGGATGTCACGTCGTTCTTCGTCAACAGTTCGTGTGGCATCTTTCCAACCATCGCCGCCAGCTATCCCATTGCCAATTATCCCTTCTCCGGCCTGACGGTTTATTTTGATGTAAGCCGAAACGGATGGACCTTTAGGAACTCCTTATATAATGGTGTGGGCTACAACGGTTGGCGCCGCCACGACAATCCCTTTCTCGTGCGTCCGAAAGAAGACGGCGTTTTCAATATTTCGCAATTGGAATATTCCCACCGCGACGGGCATTACTTCGCAGGCGTAGCCGTCCACAGTCGGCAGTTTTCCGTTGACGAAGAAGGCGAATTGCTGACGGAATCTCCTGCGGCAGAAACAAGCTGCGCCTGGTGGGCCTATGGTGAGCAACCCCTGTGGAAAACCGAAGAAAAAAGCATTTCCGTTATGGCGCAGTATTCTGAAAACACCTGTCACTCAAACGCTTGCCGCCGCTATGGTGAAGTGGGCTGCGTTTATCAAGACAGCCGCAATGCGTGTGGCCTCTCTGGGCAGTATGCCCTTTTCCAACAGGGACGCGAGTACTCCGTTGAAATGACGTGGCGGCGCCAGCTCACCCGCTCTTTGGACGTGCAACCCTGCTGCCAATACGTCACGAATGCCGACGGCGATTTCTTCGTGGTCTGTGCCCGGCTGTGCTACGATTTCTGAGAGGGGAGGGCGGCAAACTATAGGAACGAAATAATACGACAATTCAATATAAACTAATTTTGCCCACCGACTTACTTATATTATAGGAGCCGCTTCGCCGCATCTGCGGTGAGGCGGCTCCTACTTGTTTCCGCGCCGCTTGACAGCCTGGATTCGCTTGCCAAACGGGGCCGACAGCCTTGATGCAACGCAAACCAGTCTCGCAGCGGGCATCCCCGATGCCTCGTAAACTCAAATTCACAACTTGTCAGCGAACTTCGCCCCGTCTGCATCTGCCTCTGCTCCCAGACGCATCCGCCTCTGCCCCCAGACGCATTCGCCTCTGCCCCCAGACGCGTTTGCGTCTGCTCCCGCGTTCGCTGAGAGAAATAGACCATGAAACGGCAACAATAGATGCAGACTTTCAAGGCCCCTTTCACCAATTGCCAGCCACATTCTTGTTGATTTCCTGGAAACGTGGGTTACTTTTCAGCCATTTTGTTCATAGAGAGATAAGAAAACAAAAACGTTTCACCCTGCATGGATAGTATAAACTAATTTTGAACACCTACTTACCACTACTAAAGAATGCATTTCAAGGCGTTTTACGAAAAAAACGTCCACCAGTTTGTGCGCCCTCCGAAAGCAAACCCGCCCTATGGATAAAAAAGAAATCACACCCAACACGAGTTGAATTTGAAACATAAGCCGATGGCAGCTCCCACCTTTGCCAGCGAACTCGGAAAATGTAAACGCATGGTTTTGTTAAACAATGTAAAACGACCGAATATTTATATTGAGAAGCTTCCCTCATCTAAACTTTTCACTACTTTTGCACTTGATTTCCTGAATTAATCTTTTGTTTGAGAGAGCCTCCAGCTGGAGCGCTACAAGAACAAATGTTAATTTGAGCCTACGCCGAGCAGAAGTCAAGGGTCAGTTCTTCGGACCGAAGCAGAAGCGGGGTATGGGTGGGAAACAGGAGATCGACATATATTAAGGCGTTTATCAACGCTTGTTCTTGACCTTCGAAATCTCGCAAGTTTCATGTACCATCAAGACAAGGCAGCGATAGATGCCCAGGTGATGTGGTTATTCGCCTACCCAGTTTAGATGAGTAATGTCATGGCAGCACTTTTTAGTGTGTGCCATGACATGTCTCTTCGTTTCTGGGTAGCATCAGATGGTATATCATATCGGCGTGGGCTCTGTTCGTTGTTCGTTCGACGGTACAGGGCAAATGCGAGAGCCTCGAAGGTGGAACGACAACGAAAGGTTCACGCTTTTTTTGTGTCTTCACACACCCTTAGTAAAACGCCAGTATTGGCAGAAAAGTTCTGAAGGTCAGGAATACGCTCAGGAATTGATGCAAATCCGCCTTTCGTTGCGGACAAAGAAACTCCCATGGGCGGCTCATGTCCTTGGAACGTCTGTGTTTTTTCGCCATCAAAAAAAACTATAGAAAAAAAATAATCCTTGTTTGCCAAGAAAATTTCATACCTTTGCGGCAGACTATTAAAGCCGACATTGCAATATGCGTAAAATCGGATTAATGATAGTTTAATGGTGGTGGTGAAAAAACACCTTCGGATGTCAGAGCTTAAAACGATAAGAACTTAAGCATGAAAAAACCATCCGGGGAAAACATCACACAATATGAAAGAACACTGGCGAGAAAACCGGACGACACGTCCGTTGCCTGTTTTTCCAGAACGTAAGAAATGAACACATTGTCTAATGTGGAACCCCAAGGAGGCGGGGCAGAGCCTCTCAGCACCGGATTTGCCTCCGATGTCCTCCCCGAAGTCCATAGCCCGTCGGCTGCCGACTCACACACAGGGGTGTCCACGAATTATGCTCCGAAGGTAGCGCCGCGTTGGAAAGTGCCTTGCTGGTTTGTCCTGCGTGTCACCTACGGCCGCATAGATAAGGCCGTTGAAGATTTAAAAGCCAAAAACATACCCACTTATGTGCCGATGCAATATGTGGAGAGAATCGTATTGGGGAAGAAGAAGCGCGTCAAGCAGCCTCTCTTCCCCAATTTGATTTTTGCACGTATGACGCGCATAGAGTCGCATTCCATCGTCAAGTCTCCAGCCCCAACGGCCACTTACATCCGCTATTATCTCGACAAGACAGAGAAGCCCGAGAGCAAGACGGGCCTCTGTCCTCCCGTCATTCTTTCTGAAGACGTCATGCAGCACATCGTTCGTGCCACCATCACCTCCAATCCCCATGTCATGACCCTCCCCGTTTCTCGTTGCCATTTCAAGAGCAACGACCAAGTGCGCGTCAAGGAGGGCGAATTTAAAGGTTTTGTCGGTCGCGTCATCCGCGTGGCCGGCCAGCAGCGCGTAGCCTTGGAAATCAAAAGCATCTGTTACCTCGCCACCGCCTTCGTTCCCAGTGCGTTCCTGGAGAAAGTGGGGGAGATTTCTGGGACGGACTGTAGCAAATCGGGGGGGTAAAAAGTGGCGCTGTCTGATGATGCGGGAGGTTGCGGGATTGTGTGGACTTAATAGCCTGAAATATAAACAACGCTTTCGGATTTACGTCCAGACTCCACTTCGATAACCTGACCAGTTTCTCCGTCATAGAGCATACTTACATATTCATGCCCTCGCCTGATAGACTTTTCGTCCATACAAACATGCTTATAGATACGGTTCTTTTCACGTTTCTCCAGTCATCGTTCTACCGCACGGAGCATAACTCCATGTACTTGTTCAAAGGACAGGCGGAGCAGACGTGCAGTCTTTGTTTGATTCTTGGTAGATTGCAACGTTTCTATCGTTTTTTTCCATCAGCCAAGACAAACGTGAATTGGGTAATGCCCATGGTACAGGTACGTTCTTCACTTTGTCTCCATCATGGTATCGTGGTATTTTCGCTTCAAGGACAGTTTTGTATTGCCACATGTCTAAATGCCTCCAACTCCGTTCGTGACGGAAGTCTAAAATCGGGAATTCATTCCCGTCATCCTTGATGGCTAGGTGACGATATTTGAGTGTAATACGTATTTCCTCTACGGAGTCATCGCATACAACATTCTCTATCTCCCAATCATCATTGTTTTGGAGTAGTAGCTTGGATAATATCTCTTCGGCTTTCTTCATAATGACAACAATAGTACAATTTTCATGCCGTCAATTGTGGGATTCGGCATGTTAATTCACACTAAATCCCGCAGAACCAATAAAATTAATAACACAATGGAAAAATTTAGAGTTTTAGGTTGTGGACTGGCTTACATAGTCCTTGCTGGCATCAGTTGCTGGGCAACCGAACAATCTCTCCATCTACTGCTTCCTGCTGGGTGGCCAGAGATTCTTGTATGGGGTATCACTATCGCATTCTTTGTAGTTGCATCAATCGGAACTTGGTTGATAACCTCTACATTGGCTTCATCTTGGTCATTCGTTGACAATCGCAAGCTGAGAATCTTTGGTGGTTTTCTTTTGGTCATCTTCTTTTGGCTTCTTATGAGTATGCCGACGAATACTCATACGTTTTTCTATAATGATAAAATAGGCTCGGTAATCACAAAAGACATCGAGACCACCAATAAATATTTAACACAGATTATAGAGAACGGAACATCGTCAACTTTAGTACTGGACTCTATAGGTCTAGATTTGAAGAAAAAGGTTGAAGTAGAAAAAACGCACATAATTAAACAATTTAATGGAGATGAACCACCCTATAAAAGAGGTAACGGTGAGAAAATCCTCGATCATCTTAAAAAGATAAATCTCATGTTGAATTCGTCTTTAAACCAGCATCCTGATTACAACAGTACAGACCCTACGATTCTCAATAATTACAAAGTGGAAATCGACAAAGCCTTGTCTGAAGCGTTGAAGACTCATACTATCAGTTCACAATCAGTTGAAGCTGCAAGAAATCAGAAAAGAAGATTGGCCGCTTTGAATGATTCCATTCAAGACCATATCTCAACAGGAGATTTGTCAGAATCAGAGATAAAACAATGTGAAAAGGAACTGAAAGACGGATATAATATTGTGGCTACTAATAAATTATTTGTAGACTTCGATAGTCAATCTGATGATTATGTGGTTTACACGAAAGAGAATGCAGAGACTAGAACTAAACGATTAGCTTCAGTTATAGACGTATTCTTTGTAGATTTTCTTAGTGGAAAGTACCCTGCAAGCTTCTGGTATTATGTAATACTGTCCATTTTGGTTGACATCGCAGCCTTTATCTTCTTTGATATAGCTCTAAAAAAGAACAACAACGACTCTAGTATAAACTAACAAATTTACAAATATGGATAAAACAAATGTAAACCTCAGTTTGGATGACACCGAACAGGAAGTAGTTTCCTCTACGTCAAAAAAGGATGATGTCGCAACAACTGAAACAACTTCAGAGCCTATTGCAACAGCTACTGAGGACATAGACGAGGATGATATTACAATTTCTGACAAATCGTCGCCTATTGTGTTGCTGTTTGGTCCTATGAGCAGCGGAAAATCTATGACGTTAGTGCGTCTTTCACGGTATTTGCGTGACGAGGGATTCATTATCAAGACAGACAAGAACTTCAAGTCAGACAGTAAATATAAAGAGAAGTGTGATGAATTTATGGCAAACTTAGATACCAAGTCTGCCCTGCCTGGTACTCCTTATAAAGATTTCTTGCTAGTAAAAGTGATTAAAGGCACCAGAACCATTTGCCAGTTTTTGGAAGCTCCAGGAGAACACTATTTCAACCTAAAGAATATTGGTGCGAAAGACTTCCCTCCATATATGACCAAGATTATACGCAATCTTCGAAATCGTAAGATTTGGGTATTTATTACAGAGGCAGAATGGAAAGTGAACAATAATGTAAAGAAATCTTATATCAGACGTATTGCAAACTGCAAAGCTCAACTAGTACGTGACACCGACCGGTTTGTTATTCTTCACAATAAGGTTGATCAAAAGGAAGAGGTTTTTATTGATGGTCATCTTTCTGTTAGCTATGCAGAGCGTCTCATGAACGAAGAGTACGATGGTCTTGCAAGATTGTTCGAGAACAAGAACTTCTTTACAAGCTTGTGGAGAAAGTATAATTACAAGTACGTACCTTTTTGTACTGGATATTACGAAGAAAAGACTTTGAAGTATACGGAAAGCGAGACGATGTACCCTGCTTTACTTTGGAAGACAATAGAAAACTGTATTAGAGGATAAGACATGAGACAATTTGAACTATATATCCATGGTGTTCCTGTAGGACATGATGTATGCGGCTCTGACAAAGCCTTGGAATACATCAACAGTTTCTATAACTATGACGACAATATTTCTGTTAAGGACATTCTACAAATAGATGTCCTTAACAATGAGACCTTCTATACATATCTACATAAAAAGGATGTAAGAAATGTCGAAGGTAGACATGGCTCTTATTGTGCTATTACAATCTCTTTTAAGGGTGAATATTGTACAAATGTAAAGATGTTGTATAATATTTTGGACACTATATATAAGCAAGTCTGCACAGGCAGCCTTATAACATCTGATTCACATGGTGAGTTGTTCTTAGTTCGGGAAATAGCATCATGCATGTACAAAGGGCGTACAATTTATGACTGTGTAGACACCATCATCAAGAATAATTTAGACAGCCTTCACTTTAAGCCATTAGAAGGAAATTATAGACGTAAATCGAATGTTGATTATTCTTTACAGGAAGTTGATAGTCCCGCATTTCAGGAAGCAATGAAGTGCGGTAGAGTCTTAGTGTCTCCTGAGTATGGGGCAACTCTTGATAAGTTAAACCAACTACTTAGTAAGCAAGAACCCCTAGTGCAACAGAACATCTCTCTAAAAAAAGACAAAGAGGCTTTGGTACAGCAAAATTCCGATCTGTCAGAAGAAATTAAAAGTCTCAGGAAGCAATTGTCTGATAGTACTAGCTCGTTTAAGCAGCGCTACGAGAAAGAACGTCAAGAACTCAAAGAAAAGCTCAAGCAAAGCAACGAAGCTAAGGGAATTCTTGAGGAAAAAATAAGAAAGGCCTCTGAGGAGATAGATTTAATAGAAGTTCCATTCCAAAAATTATCTCGCCTTATGGCGAGACGATTTCGCGATGAAACTAATGACGTTCGCAAAGAAGTTCGCTCGACAAACACGGAACCTCGGACTACAAATAAGAAACTCTATGGATTCAAGGCGCAATTATTATATTATTGCTTTGTGTTTCTGCTTTTTCTGTATTTGCTTTTTTACTCTCTTCAAGATACTATGGAAAAGTTGAATAGTATTGCTGTAACAGAAAAAACGAGTGCTACAGAAGACGATACTGCATCAGTTGGCTCTACAGTAGTCTCTCCAGAAGTTAACACGGAAGAATTAGAAGCTTCACTCGATAATTCTAATACCGCTCTTAAAACTTACTATATTGATATCGCAGGATTCGATGGGAGTATAGGTGCAATAAAAGACAAAAAATATATCTTATCCATAAAACGGAGAATTGGCGAACATAGAAATATAACAATAAATGACACAAGAGGGCATTGGGAAAGTAGTACAGGCAAGGATTCTATTCCTGGCATAATAATTAATGAAAACACTTTTTCTGTTGATCAGAAGGCAACACCTAACACAAATGTTATGATTTCATATGTTGTAGATGGGCTTTTTAAAATTTCGAGAACGATAAAAATAAGGTAACATGAAACAAGGCATATATCTATTGATTGCAATGTGCATACTTGTGTTAGCATCTTGTAGCAATAAAAACATAAAACCACCATACCAATTGGATAAGGTGAACACATCTATGATTAGTATTCCTTATGAGGAAACTGGAGGTGTTAAAACCATACCTGTAAAATTAAATGGTGTTACAATGGATATGATTTATGATACAGGCGCATCTGGGTTACATCTCTCATTGAATGAAGTACAAACACTTGCAAAAAATGGGAAATTAACAGATGAAGATGTTCTTGGAGTCAGTTATAGCTGCATTGCAGATGGTTCCATTGTTCAAAATGGTACGATTAACATAAAAGAGATTTGCATTGGTAGTGGTGAAAACGAGATTGTTCTTCATAACAAGACTGCCACTGTTGCTCTCAATCAAATTGCGCCAATTCTGTTAGGTAATGAAGTCTTAGATGAATTGGCATCCGTTGAAGTAGATAATGTAAGTAAGACAATCAATTTCTACAAAAAATGAACTGTAGTGCATATGTATTTGGAGAATTGTTTTCTGGGTATAATCAATATCCAGAGGACAATTCTTCTCTCGTTTATCAGGAAATAGCCGCAAATTGCAAAGCATCAACACAGGTCGTCATCCATCGAGATGATGACTTAATGCAATATTGTTACATACGCAAAATTGCAAATAACAAATATATAGGATTGTCAGTTCTTGTAACGGGTTATTATATATCTGCTCTCAAGAAACTATTTTCTCTCTTTGAGACAACAGTTGACAAAATGTTAAAAGAAGGAGTAGCTATAAAATACTCTGAAAGTGGGGATGTAGTCATAACAGGGAAGAAACTCTCTTCACAAAAAGAAGATCTTGACGGTATTTTAAATGAGTTGCTAAATTCATTTGTGGATTTAGGCAATGAGCATGCTTTACCTACAAGTGACTATTCTGTTTCAAAAAACTCCACAAAAGAATTTGATGTTACAGCCGATAAGCAAAAAATGATTAATGCGAGTTATACATATGGATTCACCTATATATACAAATCAGAAGATTTTGATACAATCCGTATTGACAGCTATCGCAGCACATTAAATAGAGTTAATAATGAATACCAGAAACTAAAGAAAGAGAATGAGCGGCTCTATGCTTTGAATAAAAAAATCAATCGTCAGAAAAAACAATTTAAAAATGTCGTATTTCTGATTCTTGTAGTTATTGGATGTGGTGTCGGATTATTCTTTCTACACGATACTCTAACAAATACAAGAGGAGAACTTTCTTCCGCTCGTAATACAATTGAAGAAAGAAATGCGACTATATCTAAAAACAAGAGCACAATCAAACAAAATGAAAGTAAAATCAGCGAGCTTAACACTTCCTTGCAAAACGAAAAGGCAGAGAATGATAAGTTAAACAAAAAGATTTCCGATCTAACTAGCCAATATCCTATAGCCATATCAGAAATAGAAGTCAACAGTGAAGAGTTTTCTTTTGATTACGATTCACAGGAAGAAAAGGAACTGACATTCACCCTCAAGGCAATTAACGAACGGAATGGTTATATAATCTCAAATAGTCACACACTGACATATTATGCAGATGGTGGTCATAAATCTTTGAGATTCAGCTCTAAATTAAATACCTCAGACTATTACTATGTAATTCTAATGTATGATGGCAAAATCATAGCAGGTAAAAGGTGGTAGAACTACTATATAGTCAAAAAGAAATGGTTTGAGAATCAACCAAACGGAATTTGAGAGTTAGAAGTGACTCCAACTCTTCTCTGTAATCGCTAATGCATTTGCAACTGATTTACAATATCTTAGTTGGTGTTTAAATTGCTTATGTCACATATTTTTCTAAGTAGGTGTTCAAAATTAGTTTATATTGAATTGTCGTATTATTTTGTTCCTACAACTATCTTGAAGAAGGAGCGTAGCGGGCTACGTGACTGATGAAAGATAGTTGCAGGGAAAAAAGAATGCGGCAAGGCAATATTAAATTAGTTGATCCCTGTATGGATAGTATAAAATAATTTTGAACACCTACTTAACAACAGTTGCTTAATAGATAAGTTGAGTAGTATGATTCGTTCGGGTCTTGATTGGAAGAAGATACTCATGTATAGTCTTCCTGTTGTTACGTTTTTTGTAGGATTGATGGTACCATCACCATTGTATGACAGGTTACGAAAGGACCCTGTTACTGATGAAAAGCAACCGCTTGTGGAAGTTACGGGGATGATAATGGCTGACGGAAGTCGATATGACGGTTCCATAATCAAAGGCACAAAAACAAGGCATGGATTTGGACGGTTGACAACTGCCGACAGTACTGTTTATGAAGGAAACTGGCGTAACGATGAGTTGCCGTACGGGCAGCGTACTTCACTATCATCGATTTACCGTGGAAAATTCGACAAGTCCCTCAACAATGAGGGATTCGGAATCATTGAATATTCTGATGCCTTTGTGAATGGTAAGAGGATGCAAGGTAAGGCAGACTGCGACATCGTCAGAAAGTATATTGGCAATTGGCATAAAAATGCAAAAGAAGGTCTTGGGCGGTCTGTAAAAATGGACGGCAGTATGGAATTTGGTAGATATAAGAATGGTATATTTCAAGCCGTGTCAGATGCTAACTATCGTGTTGGTGGAAGCGTTTATGGCGTTGATCTTTCTCATTATCAATCGAATGTTGATTGGGATAACTTTGCTCTTTATTGTGATAAAAACGGCAATGTATATAATGGAAAACCCGAAGAAAAGAAGTATATGCAGCCTGTATTCTTCGTTTACTTGAAAGCAACAGAAGGAGCCACGGTAAAAGATGACACTTATGGCGTTCGTGCAACAGAAGCAGAGCGTCATGGCATATTGAAGGGAGCGTATCATTTCCTGCACTTGGGAAGTCCGATAGAAGAACAGGTTAAAAACTTTGTGGAAACTGCTAATTGGACACCTGGGGATATGCCTCCAGCGCTTGACATTGAAGTGGTGGCGGAGATAAAGGAGTATGGTAAGGAATTCTTGGTGGAGAAAACTCTTCAATGGCTAAGGGAGATAGAGTCCACTATGAATGTGCGTCCCATAATATATACAAGAGAGAATATACGTAACCAATACCTAAATGATGAGCGACTGAAGATGTACGATTTCTGGATAGCAAGGTATTCCGAAAAAGGACCAAACAATTTCGACTGGCATTTATGGCAGAGAACTGATAAGGGAGTTCTTGAAGGTTATGATGCAGGCAGAATTGATATCAATCTATTTAAGGGGAATTACATCTCCTTTATGAAATACGTTAATAATGTAATAAAAAATAATAATATAAAAAAGATTGATAGTGCTATAAAGACCACCGCAAAGTAGTTTCTATACATCTTGATATTCAGATAGCCGATGGTTACTTTTTTACTCTGCACATCATAAAAAACAAAATTCAAAGATTAGAGGTTGCGCCCGACACGGATAAGGGCAAATTGTATGAGGATATTTGTCGCCACATAATATGTCTGAACGCATCAAGTTGTGCTACGTAACAATCTTCAGCCCGTAAATTTAAAAGTAATCCAAAACACCAATCCATAAAACAAATTTATGAAAGTCAAAACTCTATTCTCAATTTTTTCATTGACGCTTTTGCTGTCTTCCTGCGGAGATTTCGGGCAGGGCGTGTTGATGGGGCTCAGTTCAATGGGGACAGCTCCGATGGGCGGCTATATGCCAGCCACTATGCCAGTGGGCAATGCCACTTACGTTCCTAACACGGTTTCTTCTGTGGGGTATAGTAGCAGTTCGTCGTCATCAAGCAGCTCGTCGTCATCAGGCGGTTCTTCATCAAGCGGTCGTTCCTGTCGCGTTTGTTATGGAACGGGAAAGTGCCGCACGTGCAACGGGAAACATTGGTATTATGACAGCTCTTTTGGCATTGGCAAAAAACTGATTTGCCCTAATTGCTCCGACGGACGTTGCACCTCCTGTGGCGGGTCAGGAAGAAAATAACTCGAGAAATATAGAAGATAGGTAATGGGATTCAATTCTCAAACCAGAATATACAGGCAGTCCAATAGTGGGCTGCCTGCTTGTATTATATAGTAAGTAGGGTGTAAGCATCCCATGCAGGCCATATTCCCCCGCAGAATCATTTATTTTCGGTTCTGCCGTCAAAAAACTGGTTTTTTGTTTTGCCAAGTGGGATAAAACCGCCATCTTTACAGATTATAAGTAGGTGTTCAAAATTAGTTTATACTATCCATGCAGGGATAAGCCAGTTTAATATTGCCTTGCCGCATTCTTTTGCCCCTACAACTGTCTTTCATCAGTCACGTAGCCCGCTACGCTCCTTTTTCAAGACAGCTGTAGGAACAAAATGATACGACAATTCAATATAAACTAATTCTGAACACCTACTTACGAATATAGCCCTCCCCAATAATCAATCTCACGCTTATGCGACATTTCATCTGCCTCCTCCTTTGCCTCATCTGTTCCCTTCAAATTACTGCGAAGACGAAGCGTGCGCTCGTCATCGGACTCGGCGTGCAGGCCGATAAGGAATGGGCGAAGATAAACGGAGATAAGGATGTGGCTTATGTGAAGGACATGTTGCGGACGGCGGGCTTTCGGCAGGTGACAACGCTCGTTAATCAGCAGGCCACGAAGGCGGCCGTTGTCAAGGCTTTCAAGCAGTTGGCAGGGGCGTGCGATGAGGGAGACGTCGTGTATGTCCATTATTCTGGCCACGGGCAGCAGATGCGCGATGTGCATGGAGACGAGGTCGACGGGCTCGACGAATGCTGGATTCCCTATGACGCCTATATGAAAGCCTGCGATAAAGACCGGGGCGAGAAGCATCTCACGGACGACGAGGTCAATTATTACCTCAGCGCCATCCGTCGGCGGGTGGGCGAGAAGGGAAAGATATTTGTGGTGGTTGATGCCTGCCATAGCGGTGATGCCACGCGCGGACTTGCCGATGATGAGGTGGTGCGCGGTGTGGAACGGATTTTCGAGGCGGCCAAGGCGCTCGTCGCACGGGGAAAAGCAAAACCGGAGAATCATCCGAATGCAAAGCGCCTGCCGGAATTGTGGGTGACAATCAGTGCGTGTCGGAGCGACGAGGTGAATGTGGAAATGAAAAATCCAGCGGTTGGCAAACTGACTTATGCCTTGTATCGCGAATTTCAAGTCAACGGTGGCTGCAACAACGACCAACTGATGCAGTGCATCCGTAAATTCTTTAAATACAATGCCAGCAGGGCTGTGCAAAACCCGCAGATGACGGGATATTACAGAAAGAGAGATAACCTAACAGACATATTAAGATAATGGAAAAGGCCAAATTATTTCGCTCGCCGCTTCAGGAGCGTGAAGCAAAACTGGTGGCGGGCGTTAGCAGAAAGAATGTGGGGATGCAGAGCAAACTCTATGACTATTGCAAGCGATATTTCTGGACGAACTATCGCGGCTTGTTTTTCATCAGCGAAAACGATGCCGTGGAGATTTTCCAAAATTCCTTCATTACGCTTTGGGAAAACATTGAGCGTGGGAAAATCATGGCTTGCGATGGCATTGTGGTGGGAAAAAACGGCGAGCCGCTCAACGGCAGCATTCTTACCTATTTTATGGGCATTGCCAAGAACAAATATAAGGAATGGACCAGGAGCCGCCCAACGCTCTACAATCCTGAGACGGAACAGCAGATGACGGATGAAGAGTGGGGCAGGCTGGACGCGGTGGACGTTTTATACGACCCGTCGGAAAACGCGATGATGGACATCGTCTCGGACGTGATTTCGCGTATGTCGAAGCGGTGTAACGAGGTGCTCTCGAAGTATTATTATGAAGAAAAGAGCCTCGACGCCATCTTGCAGGAACTCCCCAATTTTGAATCGAAGAATGCGCTCAAGACGATGAAATACAAGTGTATGGAGAATTTGCGAAAGTCGGCGCAAGAGATTTACCACAGATACCTAAACTCATAATTGCAACTCCAACTGTTTATGGATAAGGATTTTCAAGATAGAATAGATCGTTTCCTGCTCCACGGCAGCGAGATGACAAAGGAAGAACGGGCCGCTTTCTTGGGCGAGATTGAGAACGACGAGGAGAAGAAGGCGCAATATCAGTTCACCATCATGGTGAGAGATGCCATGCGCAGCCGCATGAGCAAGTTGGAAGCCATGAAGGTGATGGAATACTTTGATCATGTGGCGTCTGCGGACAATGCGCCCGCTCTAAATCCCTGTATGCCTAACAATATGCCCTGTCCGGCGTGCCCCCCGTCTGTCAAAGAGTCGCGCAGAAACAAGCGCTGGTATTTTCTTGGCGGCATAGCAGCCCTGTTTGTCGTTGGTTTCTTCTTGACCATGATGTTTGTCAACAACGGCGCGGAAGATGTGATGCGCGGCAGCGGCGACCAGTTTGACGGCACGATGCCGGCAGCGGTTGACAGTCTTGACAACGACACAGCCGATGTGGAAAACAAATGTGACACTATTAGGTGATAACCTCCTATGACAAACCCAATGAAAAAAATATACCTACTTTCGTTGCTCTTCAGCGCGGCATTTGCTTGCGTGCCGCTTTCTTCTGCGGCGCAGCACCTCAGCGAGTCCGCAGTGGTGGACAAAATGCACGAGGCTTTTGCGCTCGAAAAATCCAAGAAAAACGCTGAGGCCCTCGAAGCCTTTTTGGAAGTTGGGCGCAACACCGTGCAGCAACGCAGTGAGGCAGAACGCCAAACGTACGTCATCAGTCAGACGATGGCCTGCAGCTGTTATCGTAAATTGGAGCGTTATGAAGAGGGCTATCTGCTGGCCAAGAAGCTCCTGCAGGGGCGCCTAACGGAGAAAGAGCGGACGGAGATAGGCGCATTGTATGCTTACAATGGCTATCTTTATGGCAGCCGTTATATGAAAAAAGCCAGCAAAGACTATCCCCGGGCGCGTGGCATTTTCGAGGAAGTGGCACCGTATGCCGATGCCACCGTGGCGAAATATCTCCTGCCAAAAATCCCTCTGTCGCATTATTTTGAAGGCGCGGAACACGAATTGCAGCAGGAATACGGCGAGGCGATGGTTTGCTACCGGAAGGCCTTTGAGGGCTTCCAGAAAAACGGCAAGAAGAGCGACGTCATCTCCTCCCTGAAGAGTATGGCCAGTTGTTTGGAATATACCGAAGATTTCACGGGCGCCGTCGCTGAACTCCAGCGAGCCTTGGCCATAGCGAAGAGCGCCGGTTTGTCCGACATTCAGATGGACATACTGGCGCTGCTGGAGAAAAACTATGCCCAGATGGGCGATGATGAGGCCGCGCGGCAGTATGCCTTGAGCATGGATTCGCTCGTTGATATTTACTCCAACGAGTCCATGAAATTTGCCTACTATTGTGCCAGAGGCACCCAGGCTTTCCAACGCAATGATTATCGGACGGCAGAGCGCTGGCTCTTGAGCGCGAAGGAGATGGCTGAGGGCACAGGCATCTGTGCGACAGCAGGCAACAAAAACGAGGTCTATACCCAGTTGCTGTCCCTATATAAACTCTCCCAGCGTTTCGACGAGGCCTTGGAATATGCCAAGAAAAACATCGTTGAATTTCAGAAAATCACGCCGAGAAGCGATGTCAACTACAATATGCCCTATATGTCCTTGGCTGAAATCTATCGCATGAAGGGCGACCGCCAGCAATGTATGGCGGCCGTTGATTGTCTCTTTGCCAACATCCAGCAGATGCAGGAACCCAGGCAGCAGGCTTCGTTGTATCGTTTGCGCGGCTTGTGTCATTCCGGTTTTGAAGAACATGAAGCCGCCTTGGCCAACTATCAGAAGGCCGATGCCATCCTGGCCGCCAAATATCCCTCGGCCGACGCCGAGCGCGTGGTGCTCATGGGCCTCATTGCTGGTATGGAGCACAAGATGGGCCGACATGCCGATTCGGAAACCCACTATCGGACGTATGCCAAAAACATGGCGGCGCTCTATGGCAACGACGATGTGAAAACGCTCACCGCACAAATCTTTCTGGCCAATGCCGAAGGTTTTGCGGGGCATTTTGAAGCGGGCTGCAACGATTATGTCGCGGCGGCGCAGCGCTTGCGAGAGGTGTTGAAACGGCGCATTCCGCTGATGAGCCAATCGGAGCGCGAAGCCTTTTGGAGTCCCCTTTCTATGCTCCTCACGAACATGACGCCCTATGCTTTGAAAATCAATCAGAACCAGACGCCTTTCACAACGGCGTGTTACGATGCCTTGGTGCTCTCGAAGGCTTTCTTGCTCGATTCCGAACGCTCGCTCTATGACTTCCTGAAGCAAGAGGGAAATGCGGAAAACCTGCGCGACTATCGGAAGCTCTCCTTGATGAAGAGCCAGATGAAAACCTTGAAGGAGGAAGGCACGGCTTCTGCCGACAGTCTGTTGCATCTCGCGAAACAAACATCGCATTTGGAGGCTCAGCTGGCAACGCACTGCCAGGGCTGGCGCGACATGGCCGCCTTTATGGAGGCCGACTATCAGCGCGTTCAGCAGGCGTTGGCGCCGGGAGAGGTGCTGATTGACTTCACGGATTTCGTCACCAAGACAAACGGGCGCAAATATGCCGTCTTCGTCGTTCAGAAAAAACAAAAACACCCGCTTTTGAAACCGCTCTTTGCCGAAAGCCAAATGGATTCTCTCAACATCGCGCGGCCCGACTTCTTCTATGATGAAGATTTCGCCCCCGACGTGTTGAAACTGCTTTGGGAGCCCTTGAAAGGGCAGGTGGCAGAGGGCGCAACGGTTTATTACGTCCCCTCGCAACTGCTCTTCCGCGTGGCATTGGAGTCGTTGCCCCTTGCCGACGGTTCGCTCCTCGGCGACCATTACAACTTCGTTCGCCTCTCTTCGGCCCGCGAACTGCTCGGACGGAAGCAGGCGCCGAAGACCTATGCTGCGAAAACAGCGGTGGTCTATGGCGGACTGAACTACGACATGGATTTGCTTGCCATGCAGGAAAAGGCAAAGCAATATGACCTCTCTGGCCTCCTTGCCGAGCGTGGCGGCCTGCTTCGTGGAGATTCCGTCTATAGGCATTTGCCGGGAACGGAAAAAGAGGCGCGTGCCATTGCTTCCAGTCTGCGTGCCGAACATTGGGACGTCTCGTTGCTTTCCGGCAACAACGGAACGGAGGAGTCCTTCCTTCGTCTTCACGGCCGTGCGCCCCGCTTGCTCCACATCGCCACCCACGGTTTTTATTACACGCCGCTTGAGGCCACCAAGGTGGATTATCTCAAAGGCTACGACGACGCCATGTTGCTTTCTGGTCTCGTCTTTTCCGGCTGCAACCATGCGTGGCTTGGCAAACCGCTGCCGGGCGGTGTGCTCTCCGGTATCTTGCAGGCAGAAGACATCGCGCGGATGGATTTGCGCGGCACGGAGATGGTGGTGTTGTCGGCCTGCCAGACAGGACAGGGCCGCGCCACGGCCGAGGGCCTTTACGGACTTCAGCGTGCCTTCAAGAAGGCCGGCGTCGGCACCATCGTGATGTCGTTGTGGGCGGTCAAGGACAAGGCCACCCAGGATTTCATGACAGCATTCTATGAGCATCTCCTGAAAAACGGCGCCCAAAGCGACAAGCGTAAGGCGTTTGAAGCCGCCAAGAAGGTGGTGCGGGAGAAATATAAAGAGCCTTATTATTGGGCGGCCTTCGTGATGCTCGACTGATGGTTTTGGGATATGCTAATTGCTGCGCGGTTTTGATCCAAATAGCATAGCGGCATAGCAACAAGGGGCGCTGCGCGAACATTCGGCGAAGGTCTGAGGCGAAGCACTGTAGCTCACTTTGCTCGCAAAGTGAGGGGCGCGAATATTGTGGCGGCCAAACACGGCTAAAAATCCAACAAAGTCATGCCCTAAAGCGTTAGCTATATTCGCTGCAAAAATCGTGGCCCTCACTTTGCGAGCAAAGTGAGCTACAATGCTGGCGCCGCAACAGACGATTATACGGGCCAGCACAAATCTCCGCTGCTAGGGCGCTTCGCCACCATGCTATTTGGCCCAAAACCGCGCAGAGATTTTTCTGCATTTTGAACGCCCTGTGCGAAAGGGGAGCGCGGATGGGTTACTTTACGCCCTTCTGCCTCATAAACCAAGTAGAAGAGTCCTATGCAAAGCAGATGAAATAACAGACTCCACAGAGACGCCAGCACTTTCTGGCAATTTCCCTAACGCACCATAGCATCATGAACAACGTACAAAAACATATCATAGAGGAAATCCGCTGCCGTTACGGCCGCGTAGACAGTGTGTTGCCTGCTGGTTGGCATTTCATGTTCAACCAGCGCCACTATCTCTTCCTTCCGTCTCCCCGGGCCGATATGGCACGCATTTGCATTCCCCATCTCGCTCTCCGTCGCGGCTGCGGTGTGGTGCAATTGTCGGATGCCGTCAACGCCACCAACCGCAGTGTGCGTTTCGTCAAAGCCATGACGTTGGAAAACGGCGCTGTGGCCATCAACTATGACTTCCATGTCTTCGAAAACCATTGCGTTGGCGAAGTCGTGGCGCGGGTGGTGCAGGCACTTGATTATGCCGCCGGATTTTTCGAGGAGAGAGTGAACGGGGAGAAGGCAACCTGAAAACCTGCAGCGGGATTCCAAGTCCTGCTGCCCCAACACACACACGCCGAAGACCTCCCGTGTGGGAGAAACAAAACAGGAGACCATGAATTGGCGCTTGACAAAACAGTTTGTCGGTGCGGCCAACTCATGGTCTCCTTCTTTTTTCATCATTACTTAAAACAAAACCCGCCACAGGTTCTTCGGAAGGTTCTGTGAGGCAAGTTATCTCTTCACAATCGTGTAAGTCACGTTTGTCTTGGTGGTATATTTTGAATTTCTGCATTCAAAATAATAGTAGACAAAAGTGCCTCCGTTGAAGCCTGTGTGGGTTTTGTCGAAAGTGGTGCTTGATGATGTGCTTGCATACGTGCGCATGGCTTCGTGGCGCGTCATGTCGGAAGCCGTTGGTGTCTTCGTCGGTTTCGAGGAATAGGTGCGCCAGTGAACGGTGCAGCTGATGTTGTTCAGTTTGTCGCCGCCGTCCTTAAATCGGCATCTAAACGACACGTCCTCCCTCGTCGTCGTGGTCAGGTTTTTGTCGAAGACAGGTTGCGTCACTTTGCTGGCGGGCGGTTGTGGCAGTTCGGTGTAAGTGTCGTCGTCCTTGTCGCAGCTGCACAGGGCCAATGCCCCGCCCAGCAGAATGGTGTTGAAAATGGTTCTCATAATTTGAATATGTTTTGGTAATACTTATGTATTCTTTCCCCCAGTCGTGAAACCAGTGGATGATGCCTCTTTATGAAAGAAGGAGCGTGGAGGTAACCATTTTCTATCGGGAAAATATGAAGGATTCTGATTTTTAATTGTAAATTAGCCTGCAAAATAACACTTCTAAAAACTTGCCTATGCTACAAGATAATTTGATTGGAGCGGCTTTGCGCTTTCGGGATACAGAATTGTGGAAGCGTCTGAGAGAATCGCAGCTGTTCGTGGTGAAACTCCCCGACGGGGAGATGGTTTATTGTGCTGTGATGGGAAACAAAGGTGAATACTTAGCGTTGGGCATGTATAAAGGAGCAGAAGGACTTTCTTCCTATTTCAACTCGTTGCGCATGAGTAGAGAGTCTGCCATAGACATTATGTCTACGAAAATGTTGTTTAACCACATCAATTGTACTTTTGAAAATGCGTCGATGCTGCATTTTCCGGAATATAAGGCGGAGATACAGGCGTATGTCAAGGCCAACGGACTGAAAATCCGCCGTTCACGTGGCTACCCCGAATTCTTGTGCATGCGTCCCTGCAAGATGGATACACCCATCTCTGATCCCGAAGAACAGGCGTGGGCAACAGAGACGCTGGATGCCGCCACGGCCCTTGCCCTCCGCATGAAGACAGAGGATCCGATAGCAATGGGCTTTGCCAAGCCTGGCAGTTATCCGCCCGAGAAAGGCGGCCGAAAAATTCCGATGCTTGAGCGGCAGGCCGACGGCAGTTTCCTCTTCTCGCAATTTGTGATGCCAGCTTCCTCTGCGCCGAGTTTCCCCACGGTGCCGTTTGAGGATGAGCAAATCGCACGCAAGTTTAAGTCAATAAAGAAGCATCCGAATTTCGCGGTGCAGTGCAGGGCCATATCGATAGAAGTTGCAGAAATGGCAGAAGAAAATCGCTTTGGCATTCTCCTTCTCTCCAGCTGTGAAGACCAGGACGGAGTTGCTCTTAAGCCCGTCATCGGCCAAAGGTTTCCCAACAACAGTTCGGACATGCTGACGGAATTTGGAGAATATCTGATTGAAACGGTGAATTGTCTCCCTGTTGCCATTGAGGTGAACGACGAATTGACGGCGAGCATCATGAAGGATTTTTGCGAGAAATGCGGAATCAAACTGCGTGTGATTGATGACGAAAGGAGAATGAGAAGCCTTATGGAGCAGGTCTATATATACTTAATGGGAATTGGCTACAGAATAGGGTTTTAATTCGAATATACAAACATCTCATAATTAACTAAATACATAAAAACAATGTTGAATCAAAAAGTAGAAGCTGCGCTCAACGCGCAAATCAATGCCGAATTGTGGTCGGCCTATCTTTATCTCTCTATGGCAGCCTATGCCCATGCCAATGGTAATCCTGGAATGGGAAACTGGTTTGAAGTGCAATTCCAGGAGGAGCAAGACCATGCCAAAATCATGTTCAACTACATCATCCAGCGCGGCGGCCGCGTCGACCTGAAGCCCATTGAGGCCGTGCCGACCACTTGGGAATCGCCCCTCGCCGTCTTTGAAGCCACATTGGCCCACGAGCAGAAGGTCACGTCGCTCATCAACAACCTCTTTGCCCTGACAACGGCTGAGAACGACTATGCCACGCAGAGCATGCTGAAATGGTTTGTCGACGAACAGGTGGAGGAAGAGGAAAACGCCCAAAACATCATCGACAACCTCAAAATGATTCAGGGCAACGGTTACGGCCTTTACATGCTCGACAAAGAACTGGGTGCCCGCACCTATGTGCAGGCTTCTCCTTTGGCAGCCAAAGGTTGAACGCAGGCCCGAAGGGGGGCTTAGGCCGCGTCCTCGCGGTGGAGATTAGCGCTGGCCCGCACAATCGTCTGTTGCGGCGCCAGCATTGTAGCTCACTTTGCTCGCAAAGTGAGGGCCACGAATACGTAGCGAACATGGCCAATGCTCTGGGCATGACCTTGTTGGTTTTTTAGCCCATGTTTGGCCGCTGTAATATTCGTCCTCCTTACTTAGCGAGCAAAGTGAGCGACTTTTTATGAACTATTTCTTATCCCGAGCTGGGGTATGCTATATGAAGGAGTGCATCACAGGTCAAATGTAATCATTCTTTCAACCATCAGCTTGATCCACCAAACGGTAATTTTTTTGTTTATGAATATGAAGAAGATTTTTTTACACTCGAAAAGGATTGCTGCCAGGCGGTTCGTGACGATACTGATGTGTTTGCCAATATGGGCTGGCCAGTTGTCGGCACAAAATGCCTATGCCGTGTTTGACGAAAGCCAAAGTACACTAACATTCAAGTATGACGTAGGCGGAGGAATACAGTTAAACAAGGACAAAACCATACCGGCATGGGCTAAATACAAAAGAAAGATAAGAAAGGTCGTTTTTGACCCCTCTTTTGCCAATGCGCGTCCCACAAGCTGTTATTATTGGTTCAATGAGTTCTATGAGCTCGAAAGCATCGTCGGCATTGAAAACCTTAACACCGATGAGGTGATAAATATGGCTCACATGTTCAGTCTTTGCCCAAAGCTCGCAGAGCTTGATGTCTCTAAATTCAATACTTCGAAAGTGAAGAGCATGAGACACATGTTTCAAAGCTGCAGTAATGTTCCTCGACTTGATGTTTCAGGATTTGACACACGCAACGTGACGGATATGTCTTATATGTTTAATGACTGTGTCGGTATCACATCTCTTGATGTGTCAAAGTTTGATACACATAATGTGATAGACATGAGCGGCATGTTCAGCGCATGTTTAGGCATTACAAGCCTTGAACTCTCAAATTTCAACACCCAGAAAGTGACGGATATGAACAATATGTTCTCCAATTCTAAGAATATCGTCACCCTCGATCTCTCTGGTTTTGACACACGTAACGTGTCGGATATGGATGGTATGTTCTTTTTCTGTGAAGCACTCAAAACCATCTACGCCACCGATAGTTTTGTCGTAACAGCTTTAAAAAAGGTTGACGAGATGTTTTATGGATGTGAGTCGCTTGAGGGCGCGATTAAGTTTGCCCCTAATAAAATCAACAGTTGGTATGCAAACTGCACTGACGGTTACTTCACCTGTCCCACCCAAAGCGGCATTGATGATGTCTCTGTTGCAAAATCCCACAAAACAGTGTTTTACGATTTGCAGGGGCGCCGCCTGAGCAAACCGCAATCGGGAGTCAACATTGTGAAAAGCGTGAATGGAACCAGCAAGGTCATCTTACGTGTGCGCTGACTTGTGCCATTGGGCAAATGAAGCGTGCTTCGCCTCAGACCTCCGCCACATGTCCGCGCAGTGCCTTCACAGCGGAGATTTGTGCTGGCCCACACAATCGTCTGTTTCGGCGCCAGCATTGTAGCTCACTTTGCTCGCAAAGTGAGGGCCACGAACATGTAGCGAACATGGCCAGCGCCCTGGGCATGACCTTCTTGGTTTTTCAATCCATGTTTGGCCGCCGTAATATTCGTCCCCCTCACTTTGCGAGCAAAGTGAGCTACAGTGCTTCGCCTCAGACCTCCGCCGAATGTTCGCGCAACGCTCCTTGCAGCGGCAGAAGCGAGAAACGGACGTTACCAGTCTCCCTAAAAAGCATAACAAGTCATCGATTCGCGGCCGCCAGTAGCGCTACTCGCGGCCGAAGGTAATGCTGCTCGCGGCCGAGGGGAGCGCTACTCGCGGCCGCGAGTAGATGACTAAGGATAGGGGAGAACATTAAACTAACTTACTCTCAATCGAAGAACGTCCTGAAATTTTCAAGCAACCGTCTATTTATAAAATGATAGGAAATATAGATATACTAATAAAAGAACTATGTAAACTTCCCAAGGAAGTGGGATGGCTCGAGTTTAAACATAATAATTGTCAGCCAGTGATGGTTGGTGAAGACATCAGTGCACTTGCTAATAGTGCGACATTGAACGATCGAGATTATGCTTATATGATTTGGGGCGTTGATGATAGTTCACATGAGATTGTTGGAACAAAAGTTCGTCTTCAACTTGAAAAGAAAGGCGAACAGGAGTTTGAGAACTGGCTTCGTTATCTCCTTTCTAAAAATGCAGACTTCGAGTTTTATGGCACAGAGGTTGACGGAAAACATGTCGAGCTGATACGTATTCACAAAGCGCTCAATGAACCAGTCGCTTTTCAGAAGGTAGAATATATACGTAGTGGCAGCTATACAAAGAAGTTGCATGAGTTTCCTGTGTTTCGTGCTCAACTGTGGGATAAGTTGCGCCATGCCCAGTTCGAGGATGTCTGCGTCAAAATAGACCAAAGGTATGAAGATATTGTCAGATTGCTTCAAGTCGATGCCTACTTTACCTTACTGAAGATACCTCAACCTACAGAGAAAGATGCTGCGATACACTATCTAAATGAGGATGGAATTATCAAGAAGCAAGACAATGGTCTTTATTCTATAACAAATTTAGGGGCATTACTCTTTGCTAAAGACTTGAATGAGTTTGCACGTTTAGGACGTAAGGCTATGCGTGTGGTACAATATAAAGGCAAAAACCGTCTACTCCTTCAGAAGGAGGAAATATTTGTACAGGGGTATGCTGTTTGTTTTGAGAATGTTGTGCGCTATGTGAGTGCTTTGTTGCCAAGCAATGAAGACGTAAATGCTGTTCAACTTTCAACAGTTACCAAGTTCCCTTTACCATCTATAAGAGAAGCTATTGCCAATAGTCTCATACATCAAGACCTATATATTACAGGTGCAGCATCAGTCGTTGAAATCTTCGAGAATCGTGTTGAGGTGACGAATCCAGGCACCCCATTGGTAGATGTTCTTCGTATCATAGACAACCCTCCAAAGTCTCGAAATGAAAAACTGGCTTCCCTCATGCGGCGATTGAAAATGTGTGAAGAACTTGGTCGTGGGTGGGATAGAATGGTGTTAGCATGCGAGGCTCAGTTTCTTCCAGCTCCTCGCATCGATGTTTTCCAAGATAGCACTAAGGTTACTCTCTTCTCTGAGATGGAGTTTAGTAACATTCCGATGGAAGAAAAACTATGGTCATGTTACCTCCATGCTTGCCTTATGTATGTACAAGGTGAAGCTTTGACAAATAAGTCGCTTAGATATAGATTTGGCGTAAAGGAGACTTCTGCTGGAAGTATTTCAAGACTGATAAAGGAGTCTGTTGCAGAAGGGAGGATTAAGCCTCTTGATCCAGATACAGCAAAACGATACATGAAGTATATACCTATTTGGGCATAAATTTAATTTGCTGGTAATTTGCTGAGATGCCGATGATAGATTCTAAAAATAATGCTAATGTATTGGTATTCAGTGTGAATTTAATAATCAATTTAATTTGCTGGTAATTTGCTGAGAGCGCTCTCAAAGGATATAATGTAGATAAGTAGGTGTTCAAAATTATTCTATAGTATCCATGTAGGAGAAAACAGTTTGATGACAGATGAGTCTATAAAGAGGGCGTCCTAAAACGATGGTTTTAGAACGCCCTCCCTTACATTTTATGTATCTGTTTCAGAAAGTCTGCTTCAAAACATTCAGCAGTTCGTAGTCTGTCACGTCGAGGTTGGTCGGCGTGATGGCCACATATCCGTGTGCCAAGGCCCAGCGGTCGGTGTCGGTGGCTTCTGGCTCCAGTTCCTCGCAGTCGCCCACCAGCCAGAAATAGTCGGCGCCGTAAGGATGCTTTCGGCGTGCCAGTTCGTGTTGCCAGCGGCTGTGTGCCATGCGGCAGATGCGCACCCCCTTGAATTTGTTGGCCTTCGGGAAGTTGACATTCAGGCAAGTGAAAGGCGGCATGCCGAGGGCGATGGATTTAAACACGAGGTCAACGATGTATGATGCCAGCGGCGTGAAATCGGCATCTTCGCGGTGGTCGCAGAGCGAGAACGCCACCGAGGGATAGCCCTGCAACGCGCCTTCCGTTGCTACGCCCATTGTTCCAGAATAGTGCGTGTTGACCGACGAGTTGTCGCCGTGGTTGATGCCGCCGATGATGAGGTCGGGGCGGCGGTCGATGAGCAGATTGAGCGCGAGTTTCACGCAGTCGACTGGCGTGCCGGTGCAGGAGCACACCGTCAGTCCCGGCTCTTCGTGCAGTTTCTTGTAGTGGATGGGGGCCGCAGATGTGATGGAACATCCGAAACCAGAGCGAGGCGAGTCGGGCGCCACCACCAGCAGGTCGGCAATGGGGCGCAACGTTTCAATCAGGAAGTTGATGCCGCGTGCCTGCACGCCGTCGTCGTTGGAGATGAGAATATAGGGTCTGGACATTTTGTTTGGGTTGTTCGGGATGAAGTGATATGGTTGCCTACTTACCATTACTTACTTATATTCAGTGCAGGCCACCGGTGTCGCTGCGCTTTGATCCGTTTTCTCCGCGCTTTGCGACGGGGTGGCGAAGTGCTACGCAAAAGTACGAAAAAAAGTATAAAGCAGGGCAGTTCGGAGAAAATTTGTTACCTTTGCAGAATCATAGAGCCTTTCAGAAGGCTTGCTATTTGAAAACTATGGGCAAAATCATTGCATTAGCAAACCAAAAGGGTGGCGTCGGCAAAACGACGACCTCCATGAACTTGGCTGCATCGCTGGCAACACTCGAAAAGAAAGTGCTGCTCGTTGACGCAGACCCGCAGGCCAATGCCTCTTCCGGCCTTGGCGTCGACTTGAGCCAGATTGACTGTTCGGTTTACGAATGTCTCGTTGGACAAGCCGATATCCGCGAGGCTATTTACACGACAGACATCGAGCGCCTTGACATCGTGCCTTCGCACATCGACCTCGTCGGGGCAGAGGTGGAGATGCTCAATCTCGACAGACGTGAATATGTGTTCAAAAAACTGTTGACGCCGCTCAAGAGCGAGTATGACTACATCCTCATCGACTGTTCGCCTTCTTTGGGGCTCATCACGGTGAATGCGCTGACTGCTGCCGACTCGGTGATCATCCCAGTGCAGTGTGAATATTTCGCATTGGAAGGCATCAGCAAGTTGCTCAACACCATCAAGATAATCAAGAAAAAACTAAATCCGGAATTGGAAATCGAAGGATTCCTGCTCACGATGTACGACTCGCGACTGCGTCTGGCCAACCAAATCTATGACGAGGTGAAACGACACTTCCAGGAACTGGTGTTCAGAACGGTCATCCAGCGCAACGTGAAACTTTCGGAGGCGCCAAGCCACGGACTTCCTGCCATTCTCTATGATGCTGAATCAACAGGCGCCAAAAACCATTTGGCGCTGGCTAAGGAAATCATCAAGAAGAATGCGTAAGCAATGGTTGTAAGGTCTTGACGACTTGCCATTGCTAAATACTAAATCCTCCACGGCGTCACTCGTGCAGTGTCGGGGTGGGGGATGTTGCTATTGGGACAGGGCAGAAGAGGAACGCCGCGTGTGTCCTTCCTGTTGCAGACTGTTGCAGGAATGCCCTTTGGTGGGCTTGAGCTTCATGGCTGTCCTTAGAAAATGTGTTTTTCGATTTCCAGATTCTCTGACAATAAACAAACATGGCTGTACATAAGAAATTTCCAGCTCTCGGACGTGGACTCGATGCGCTCATCTCAACGGAGGAGGTGCATACGAGCGGTTCTTCGTCCATCAACGAAGTGCCCATCGGTAGCATTCAGGCCAACCCCAACCAACCGCGTAGGGAATTTGACCCCGCCGCCTTGGAGGAACTGGCCGAAAGCATCCGACAGATTGGTATCATCCAGCCCATCACGCTCCGAAAGATGGACGACGGCTTCTATCAGATCATTGCCGGAGAACGGCGCTGGCGGGCTTCGCAGTTGGCTGGATTGGACACTATTCCGGCGTATATCCGCACGGCTGACGACGAGAACATGATGCAGATGGCGCTGGTTGAAAACATACAGCGCGAGGATCTCAACGCCATTGAAATCGCTTTGGCCTACCAGAACCTCATCGAGCAGTATGCGCTCACGCAAGACCGTCTCTCGGAGAAGGTGGGAAAAAATCGCGCCACCATCGCCAATTATCTGCGACTGCTGAAATTGCCGGCACAGGTGCAGGTGGCTTTGCAAAACAAGGAAATTGACCAGGGACATGCGCGTGCATTGCTGGGACTCGCAAAACCGTCGCTCCAGGTGAAGCTTTTCAACGAAATCAAGGAGAAGGGCTATTCTGTTCGCCAGGTGGAAGACATGGTCAAGGCGCTCAACAACGGCGAAACCGTTAAAAGCGGCCGCCATCAGCTTACCGACCGCAGCAATAAGCGGCTGCCGGAGGAGTTTAATATCTTGAAAACGCGCTTGTCTGATTTCTTCCAGACGAAGGTGCAGATGACTTGCTCCACGCAGGGCAAGGGGAAAATCAGCATCCCGTTTGCTTCTGAAGAGGAGTTGGAACGCATCATCAGCCTATTCGACAAAATCAAAGGACAAAACAACTGATGGCTCTATCGGCAGAAGGGCGAGGCAACGTTTGGAAGGCTTTCCAGAATGTTGCTGCAATTGCCGCCTGCTTGTTTTCCGTCAATTAGAAATTATTTATGGTGAAGATTTCATTAGCCAGATTTTTCATCGCATCGGTCCTTCTTGCAGGACTGCCGGCTGCCGCAGGCGCCTGTCTGCATCCGTCGGTGCCGCTGCCTGCCAGTAGCGACGCGGGCAATGTTGAAAACGGGGGGCTCTGCGTTGGGCTGTCTCCGATGGCCGAACATATCGACACCTTGAAGTTGGAAGAGGCCGTCGTGGTGGTCGACACGGTGGCGCTGCCTGCCGATGGCGTGAGAGCGGCCGCTGCCGCACACCCAACGGCTGTTGACACGGCACGCTTGCGCAACGTCAATGATTCCATTCTCAATGCCACGGCCAAGATGCGGAAGAAGGTGCGGCCGAAATTCGTGCCAGATCCCAAGCGGGCCTTGTGGCTCTCGCTCGTGTTTCCTGGCGCGGGGCAGATCTACAACCGGAAATATTGGAAACTCCCGTTTATCTACGGCGGATTCCTCGGGTGCACTTATGCCTTCAAATGGAACCAGCAGATGTATCGCGACTATTCGCAGGCTTACCTCGACATCATGGACGACGACCCCAACACCAACAGCTATCTGGACATGTTGCCGCCGCGATATGATATTACGGGGCGCGAAGACCGATTCAAAAACATCTTCAAGCGCAAGAAGGACTATTACCGCCGCTATCGCGACCTAAGCGCCTTCTGCTTCATCGGGGTCTATATCCTTTCTGTCATCGACGCTTATGTCGATGCGCAACTCTCGGTCTTCGACATCTCGCCCGACCTCAGCATGCGTCTGGAACCGGCTGTGATCAACAACGGCAACGGACTTCCTGGCCGAACGCCTTCTTCTTATGGCATCGGTTGCAACCTGTCGTTTTAGGGGTGTTCTATAAATTAGCTTGAGTCGATTTTACATTTATCGCGAAGCAGATTGTTGTATTTCAAAGACGAGCATAGCGAGCTATGTGAGTCTTTGAAATACAGCAAGATGCGAGTGAGAACTGTAAAAGCGGCCAAGTCAATCCTAAATAAAGAATCTCCATTAAAACTAATTTATAGAACACCCCTTTAAGTAATGGTAAAACAATAGCTAAACGGAGGGTGAAGGGACGGCTCTTGATTCCGCATTTGCGGACGGGAGCGCCGTTGATTTAGGCCCATTGCCAAGATAAACTGGCAGGAGCTTCCCTATTTTAAAAAAGAACAAATCGCATTCAATGAAACGCATTAAAGTTTTTCTGCTCGCATTGGCTTCCTGTGCTTTCTGCACGACGGCTTTTGCGCAGAACGTCAACGAAATTACCGTCAATGACGACCGAAGCGGACGCAAGGAAGTCATTGAACTGCCTGAGGGTATGACGCTCAATGCCGATTCCCTGCTCAATGAGTGGCACGCCAAGAAATATCTTTATCCCGACACCACTTGCGTCAATCCGGATTACAATCCGCCTTTCCCAGAGGAGGTCTACCGCGAACGCCTCGGACGCATTCCTGCCGTGATGGAAATGCCTTACAACAGCATCGTCCAGCAGTTTATCGACCAATATAGCGGACGTTTGCGCCGCTCGGTGTCGTACATGCTCGGCGCCGGAAATTTCTATATCCCCATCTTCGAAGAAGCGCTCGACTATTATGGTCTGCCGCTCGAATTGAAGTATTTGCCAGTCATTGAGTCGGCGCTCGAGCCAACGGCTGTCAGCCGCGCTGGGGCTGTGGGCCTTTGGCAGTTTATGCTCGCCACGGGAAAACGCTACGATTTGAAAGTCAACAGCCTCGTCGACGAACGCCGCGACCCCATCAAGTCGTCGTGGGCTGCCGCCAGGTATCTGCGCGACCTCTATAAGATTTATGGCGACTGGAACTTGGTGATTGCCGCTTATAACTGCGGACCAACGAAAATCAACAAGGCCATCCACCGTGCCGACGGCGTACGTGACTACTGGACCATCTATCCTTATTTGCCGCAGGAAACGCGCGGCTATGTACCAGCTTTCATCGCGGCCAACTACATCATGACGTACTATTGTGAGCACAATATCTGTCCGATGAAAACGAAAATCCCTGTGACGACCGATACGATTATGGTGTCGCGCAACGTACACATGGAGCAGATTTCAGCGCTCTGCGGCATCGACGTGGAGGCCATCCGTGCGCTCAATCCGCAATATCGCACCAGCGTGATTCCGGGACAGACGGAGCCTTGTGCCATCCGCCTGCCGCAGGAGAAAATCTTGGCCTTCATCGACCAGAAAGACTCCATTTATAATTACCGTGCCGATGAACTTCTGACGCGCCGCGCTGTGGTGGCGGTCAGTGAACCCAAGGCGGAACCGACGCGCAGCACCGCTTCGCAGTCGCGCTCCACGGCGGCACGCCATAAGCGCAACCGCAGATCAACGGAGCGGACGGCCACGGTGCGTAAGGGCGATTCGCTCAGCACGATTGCCGCCCGAAACCACACGACGGTTGCCAAAATCCGTAAACTGAATAAAATCAAGGGTAACATGATTAAGCCTGGTCAGAAAATCAGAGTGAAATAAATATGCTCATGCACCTGCCTTCCGAAGCGTCGACGCATACCATTAGTAATGGTGGCCGAATGCTTCGGGAGGCAGGTGTGTTTTTCTCGCAATTGGACAATGGAGGGCGGGCAATCGCCGTTTGGCGGCGGGGCCCGTTGCGGTCACAGAAACGCTTCTGCCATTGTCTTGGCCAAGCCGTCGTCTTGTCAAACAACATAATAAAACCTTCGCGCCATGACAGACACTAATACTCCGACGCTTACTCCTCAGGAACAGAAAGATGAGGAACTGATTCAAGCTGCCTTCCAGCACTTGATTGATACATATTTGGCCACCAACCACCGCCGCAAGGTGGAAGTCATCACCAAGGCCTTCAATTTCGCGAAGCAGGCCCATAAGGGGGTGCGCCGTCTCTCGGGGGAGCCTTATATCCTTCACCCCATTGCAGTGGCGCAAATCGTGTGTGAGGAAATCGGACTGGGTTCCACTTCCATCTGTGCGGCCTTGCTCCACGACGTGGAGGAAGATACCGATTATACCAACGAGGACCTCACGAACCTCTTCGGCCCGAAGGTGGGAAATATCGTGGAGGGACTGACGAAGATTTCTGGCGGTATTTTCGGAGAGAAGGCTTCGTTGCAGGCTGAAACGTTTAAGAAGCTCTTGCTCATGATGAGCGATGATGTGCGCGTCATCTTGATAAAGATTGCCGACCGCGTACACAATATGCGCACGCTTTCAAGCATGCAGGCCCGCAAGCAATATAAGATTGCCAGCGAAACGCTCTATATCTTCGCCCCGATTGCCGATCGCCTCGGTTTGAACAAAATCAAGACGGAACTCGAAAACCTGAGTTTCAAATACGAACATCCCGATGAATACCATCGCATCGAGCAGCAGTTGGCTGAGACGCAGCCTGAGCGCGACACCATCTTCGACAAGTTTACGCCGCCCATTTGCCAGCAACTCGACAAAATGGGCATCAAATATACGCTGAAAGCCCGCATCAAAAGTCCGTATTCCATCTGGATGAAGATGCAGAACAAGCATATCCCCTTCAGCGAGGTGTATGACCTTCTGGCCATCCGCATTGTCTTCGTGCCCAACGACCGTAAGGACGAGGTGGATGAGTGCTATCGCATTTACGGAGCACTCACCAAAATCTATAAGCCGCATCCTACGCGCTTCCGCGACTGGCTTTCCAATCCGAAGGCCAACGGCTATCAGGCGCTCCACAACACCTTCATGAGCAAGCAGGGCAAATGGATTGAGGTGCAGATTCGTTCCGACCGTATGGACAACATTGCGGAGCAGGGATTTGCTGCGCATTGGAAGTACAAGGATAAGGATGCGCCTTACGACGAGAGCGAACTCGACCGCTGGCTCAATTCCATCAAGGAAATCCTCGACGACCCACAGCCTGATACGCTCGATTTGCTTGACACTATCAAGCTCAATCTCTATTCCAACGAAATCTTGGTGTTCACGCCCAAAGGCGACCTCAAGAATATGCCCGCTGGTGCCACGGCGCTCGATTTTGCCTTCTCCATCCATAGTTTTGTGGGATGCCACTGTTTCGGTGCGAAGGTCAACCATGTGCTCGTGCCGCTCAATTATAAGCTCAAGAGCGGCGACCAAGTGGAGGTCATCACCACCGAGGCGCAGCATGTTCAGCCAGAATGGCTTGACTTCGTCACGACGGCAAAGGCCCGCAACAAGATTCAGGCCATTTTGCGCCGCGAGCGCCGCGAGAAGAGTCAAAAGGGCGACCAGTTACTCCGTGCTTTCTTGGAGAGGAACGACGTTCAGTGTACGCCAGCTGTGCTGGACAAACTCATGCGCTTCCACGGATACACTGTGCGCGACGATTTCTTCCTTGCCATCGCCGACGAGCGCATCATTCCCAATGAATGTGACCTCGACTGCATCAAGGGAAAAGGCGGCAAGGACAGTTGGTGGCGCCATATTCCGTTTATCGGCAAGAAGTCGGCTGACAAGGGTTGTGTCATCAACCACATCGACAACACTGATTTCGTCAAGAACATCAATCGCAAGCAGACGCTGGTGGTCAACGAGGAGACGTTTAAGAAATGCGTCATTGCTCCTTGCTGCCGCCCGATTCCTGGCGATGACATCTTGGGGTATATCACGCCGAAAAACGAACTGGAAATTCACAAACGCAGTTGTGCCACGGCCATGAAACTCAAGACGCGCTATGGCAATAACATCATTGCCTGCGATTGGGATATGCACCGCCAGATACCGTTTGAGTGCCGCCTGCAAATCAGCGGAGTCGACAGCCAGGGCGTTCTTTACACGATTGCCAGCGTGCTACATAAGCAGCGCAACAGTCCTGTGCGTCGCATCACGCTCGAAACGAAAGACGGCCTCTTCGACGGCACGCTCGACATCGTGGTCTACGACACGTCTGACGTTAAGAACATCTGCGACTCGCTGAGCAGTATAGAAAATGTCACGAAGGCCGTGCGCGTCGAGATGTAAACGGGCATTTGCTGCCTTTCCCCCTTAGTAATTCTTTCACCATTACTCAAAGAAGAATAAATCGTGTTGCCGCTTCAAGCGCGGCAACCCTTAATACAACAAAGAAACCAATGAGTCTCAGTAAATTTGAAAGTGAAGTAAAACATTTGCCACAGGCGCAGGAAGCCATCTACGCACGCTTTGCCGACTTGCGCAATCTCGAAAGTTTGAAGCAGCGCATCAACGACCCCGCGTTGGAAGAAAAACTTTCCTCGCAGGTGCCTGCCGACAAGTTGGCAGATGTTCGCAAGTATATCAACGACATCACCTTTACGCAGGATTCCCTGCAACTCTCTACACCGATGGCGCAGATCGAATTGCGCATCGTTGAGCGCGACCCGAAGTGCATCAAGTTTGCCAGTGAAGGGTCGCCCATCCCACTTTATGTGTGGATTCAGTTGCTGCCGGAGGGTGAATGTGCCACGAAGATGCGCGTCACCGTTGGCGCCGAGGTCAATTTCTTTATGAAGGGCATGGTGTCTAAACCCCTGCAGCAGGCTGCCGACGGTTTGGCCAATGTGCTCGCTGCTGCGGCGCAGGCGCCTATGCAATAGACTTGGTGTTTAGAAAGAGCTTAATTTTCAGACGGAAAATGAATAACGAAAACACGCTCCACGGAGCGAAACTTTGGGAGAAGTCTGTTCATGTGACGGAAGAGATTGACCGCTTCACGGTCGGCCATGACCGCGAACTCGACCTTTATCTGGCGAAGTATGACGTGCTTGGCTCTATGGCACACGTCACGATGCTACACAGCATCGGCCTGATTGCCGACGAGGAATTGCCCGTTCTTCTTTGCGAACTGCGTGCCATCTATCAGGTGGCGGAGTCGGGCGACTTTGTCATTGAGGATGGCATCGAAGACGTACATTCGCAAGTGGAACTCATGCTCACCCGCAAACTGGGCGATATGGGGAAGAAAATACATAGCGGACGCTCGCGCAACGACCAGGTGCTCGTTGACCTCAAGCTTTTCACGCGCGACAAAATTCGCGAGGTGGCTGAGGCGGTGCGCGACCTCTTCGCGGAACTTCAGCAGCAGAGCGAACGCTATAAGAACGTGCTCATGCCAGGCTATACCCATTTGCAGGTGGCCATGCCCTCCAGCTTCGGTCTTTGGTTTGGTGCCTACGCCGAAAGTTTGGCCGACGATATGCTGCTTCTTGAGGCCGCCTATCGCATGACCAACCGCAATCCGCTCGGCTCTGCCGCCGGCTATGGTTCTTCTTTCCCGCTCAACCGCACGATGACCACTGAATTGCTCGGCTTCGACTCGATGGATTATAACGTGGTCTATGCCCAGATGGGGCGCGGAAAGAACGAACGCAACGTGGCCTTCGCTCTCGCTGGTATCGCCGGTACGGTGGCCAAACTGGCTTTCGACGCTTGCATGTTTAATAGTCAGAATTTCGGTTTTGTGCGCCTGCCAGATGAGTGTACCACGGGGTCGAGCATTATGCCCCACAAGAAAAACCCCGATGTCTTTGAACTTATCCGTGCCCGTTGCAACAAGCTCCAGGCTTTGCCAACGCAGGTGGTGATGATCATGAACAATTTGCCTTGCGGCTATTTCCGCGACTTGCAGGAAATCAAGGAAGTCTTCCTGCCAGCCTTCGATCAGTTGCTCTCCTGCCTCCGTATGGCCACCTACATCGTGGCGCGTATGCGTGTCAACGAGCATATCCTCGACGATGCGCGTTACGACCTCATGTTCTCCGTTGAAGAGGTCAACCGTCTCGCTTCTGAGGGCATGCCCTTCCGCGACGCCTACAAGAAAGTGGGACTTGACATTGAGGCCCACCAGTTCACGCCGAACAAGGAAATCCACCACACCCACGAAGGCTCCATCGGCAACCTGTGCAACGACCGCATTGCCGCTCTCATGCAGGCCACCTATGCCCGCTTCGGCTTTGAGCGCGTGAGCGAAGCCGAGAAGAAACTTCTGGGCGGAGAGTGATGGCATACCCAAGGGTGTCCTAAATATTCTGGTTGGTAATTCCAGATGATTCTGTCGGGCAATCCGCCTCCTGTCGCCCGCCGACAGACTGCGTCCGATGGCATATATATTTTTGCGCCAGATTACTTAGGACACTTTTCCCATTCTTAGGCCCGCCCTTCCCTGTCGGTACACAATAAACTATACCCCAATGAGATTGCCGTTCAAACACATAGCATACCTTCTTCTTGGCTTCTTTTTGGCTTCCTGTGCCGATGATATAGAAGACCTTTATGCCCCTTGGTCTGCGAGGTTTGTGTTCAACCAGGTCAATACTACCGCCCCCTTGCTCTCCGCTCTGAACAATCCCGGTCAGTTTTGTCAGATCACTTTTCCCAACGGAAAGTATCTGTTTAAGGATTGCGATGGGAAGGAAGTGACATATACGCCGACCGCCACATCCAGTTATTACAAGCCCTATGGTTTCCTTTCTGGCATCATTGTCGGCAGTCCTGCCATTCCCGATTTTACGGGGCAAACCACGGTGGCCTACGAGTTGGCCTGCCCCAATTGCTACGATAATTCCGAAATTACCCGTCCCCTTCATTTCTCTTCAATCTCCACCCTGCAATGCGCCCGTTGCGGTTGTGTTTACGACCTCAACAATGCTGGAAACGAGCAGCACGGAAAGAGCCGTGCCCTTTATCGTTACCGCACGGTGCAATACAACGTCTCGACCAGCGCGGTGAGCATATCCAACTGACGGCTTGCCCGTAAAATATAGGCATTTAAAATGCTTAAGCCCCGTAAGTTTTCCACTAAGAATTTGGTTGTTTCAGACGTTTTAACTAAATTTGCCCCTATGTCGGTCTGCCTTCAGGCAGTATTTTGACATACAAGGATATAGCAAAGATGACTCCGCCCCTTTATTGCTGGGGCGTAGGCATGTTTTGGCTTTCCAGAAACCTGCGCTTGCTTCTTTCTCAGAAAGAGGCTGAGGCTCGGTTGGAAAGCAGAAGGAAATGGCAGTTACATAAGCATTCCCGTTATCCGAGAAAACAAATCAACAGAATCCGTATGATGCAAAGCCGTTGTGCCGGTTCCGATGTCAAGCATGGGGAGGAACAGCGGCCGGTGATTAGTGCGCCATACCGAAGCAAGCAACAATAACGTAATGAAAGTCTCCATCATAACAGCCACCTACAACAGTGCCGCCACATTGCGCGACACGTTGGACAGCGTGTTGGCCCAGACTTATCAAGACATAGAATACATCATCGTAGACGGTTTGTCGGCCGACGGCACGCAAGAAATTGTCAAGGCTTACGAACCGCGCTTTGGTGGACGCCTACGTCTGGTCAGCGAAAAAGACAAAGGGCTTTATGACGCGATGAACAAAGGCTTGCGCATGGCAACGGGCGATATTGTCGGCGTTCTCAATTCCGACGACCTCTTCTACGATAAACAAGTCGTGGCCGACGTTGTCAAAGCGTTTGAGTCCGACGATATTGACTGCGTTTACGGCGACCTTGAATTTGTCGCCGCCAACGATATCACCAAAGTTGTCAGGAAATGGAAGGGCTCGCAATACCAGCCCGGCTATTTCAAACGAGGCTGGCATCCGGCACATCCCACGTTCTATTGTCGCCGCGCTTGCTATGAAAAATACGGATATTTTGACTTAGACTTGAAGGTGTCGGCCGATTTCGACCTCATGCTTCGTTTTCTTGGAAAACACCAAATACGCAACAAATATCTCTCGCGCAATTTCATCTGGATGCGCACAGGCGGAGAAAGCAACGGGTCGCTGCGGAGAATCATCCAAGGCAACACCAATATCCTGCGCTCTTTCCGGAAAAACGGATATGACATCAACGGCTTCTATCTCGTGCGCCGACTCACGCCGAAAGTGTGGGACCTCATGAAGACGAAAATATTGTCGGTCATGAAAGGCAATAAATAAGCCGCAGGTGCGTTAAGGATATATAATGTCCTCCGCAAAAGGCAGACATAATGCCCCGCTCGTGAAAAAGCAAAGGCAGAAAAGCAGCGTCCATCGCAGGACGCAGCGAAGAAAAACAGATTTCAAGCATGAAGCAAACTGAAGAAAAATATGAAGTGATCCCCGATGGGATGAACCGTTTCGACCGCTTTACCAAGCGGGCGTTCGACATTCTCGTGTCGGCGGTTTGTCTCGTGGCTTTTTCGCCCCTCATTCTGTTTTGCTATCTGGCTGTCAAACTCGAAGACGGCGGTCCGGCCGTCTATAAGCAAGAGCGCATAGGTCTTCACGGAAAAGCGTTCAACATCCTCAAATTCCGCTCCATGCGCATCGATGCCGAAGACGGCGGTCCGAAGCTCTCCAGCGGAGAAACCGACAACCGCCTGACCAAGGTCGGGAAAATGTTGCGCGAGCACCATCTTGACGAACTCCCACAGCTTTGGAATGTTTTCCGCGGCGACATGGCCTTCATCGGTCCGCGCCCAGAACGCCAATACTACATCAACAAGATCATGGAGAAAGACAACCGCTATCCGAATCTCTATCAGATTCGTCCCGGTGTCACCTCGTATGCAACGCTCTATAACGGCTACACCGACACCATCGAAAAGATGGTCAACCGCCTGCACTACGATCTCTATTATCTGCAACACCGCTCTTGGGGGCTTGATTGCAAGATTCTCTGGATGACGTTCTTCAATATTGTCAGAGGCAAGAAATTCTAAGAAACAAACAAAAACGTATATATGAAAAATTATCTGGTCACCGGCGCCGCTGGTTTCATTGGAGCCAACTATCTGAAATATATCCTGGCCAAGCACGATGACGTGCGCGTCGTGGTGCTCGATTTGCTCACGTATGCAGGCTATCTCGGCACCATTGCTGGCGATGTCGACAACGAGCGTTGCTTCTTTGTGAAGGGCGACATCTGCGACCGTCCGCTCCTCGATCGCCTCTTCGCCGAATATAAATTCGACGTGGTGGTCAATTTCGCTGCCGAAAGCCATGTCGACCGCAGTATCGACAATCCGCAGCTCTTCTTGCAGACCAATATCCTCGGAACGCAAAACCTGCTCGATGCCGCCCGCGCCGCTTGGGTGACGGGACGCGACGCACAGGGCTACCCGACTTGGCGTAACGGCGTGCGCTTCCATCAAGTGTCGACCGACGAAGTGTATGGCTCTTTGGGCGCAGAGGGTTTCTTCACCGAAACCACACCGCTGCAGCCCCATAGCCCGTACAGCGCATCCAAAACCTCTGCCGACCATTTCGTTTGTGCTTACCACGACACTTACCACATGCCGGTGAGCATCACGCGCTGCTCAAACAACTATGGGCCTTACCAGTTCCCAGAGAAGCTCATTCCGCTCATCATCAACAATATCCTCGCAGGAAAACCGTTGCCCGTTTACGGCAAGGGAGAGAATGTGCGCGACTGGCTCTATGTGGAAGACCACTGCAAGGCCATCGACATGGTCATCCGTAATGCCAAAGACGGCAGCATCTACAATGTGGGCGGACACAACGAACGCCAGAACATCCAAATCGTGAAGATCATCATCCGCACCATCCGCGAATTGATGGAAGAACACCCAGAATGGCGCACCCTTCTCAAGCGACAGGAGCGCGATGCCAACGGACAAATCAGCATCGACTGGATCAACGACGACCTTATCACCTTCGTGAAAGACCGCCTCGGACACGACCAGCGCTACGGCATCGATCCTTCGAAAATCAAGGCCGACTTGGGATGGTATCCTGAGACGAGTTTCGAAGTGGGCATCGTCAAGACCATCCGCTGGAACCTCGAACACCGCGATTGGGTGGAAACTGTCAGCGGCTCAGACTATCAGCAATACTACGACAAGATGTACGGCGGACGCTGATTGGATGGCAGACGGCAAAGCCAAACGGATGATGTTTCGCTGAGGCTTCTCCAAAACCTGACTTTCTGAAACAGAGATTCAGGATTTCCATAAGGCAGACGCAAGTCTAATCATAAGCAGATTCTAAAGACACACGCATGTTCATTGTGTACGGCCCTCTTAGAATCTGCTATTTTTTTTACAGTAACCCATGAAAAGAAACCTCCTGATTTCGGCATGCGTTGGCTTTGCGTGCAGCGCCTCGCCTGCCTCGGCGCAGATCAGCCGCCTCGCGCATGATGTCGATTATGTCGTTGAGATGAGCGGCACGGCCTCCAGCGGTGACTATGCACCGTTTTGGCTGACCTCAAACCGCTACGGACTCTCTTCCGTTGAAAACAATTCGGGCTATATCCGTGCTCGCGTTCAGCGCAGCACGCAGGCCGACAGTACCCGCCTTTGGCGTGTTGGCTACGGTCTCGACTCCGCCATTCCCGCCAATTATACCAGCAAAGCCGTCGTGCAGCAGTTCTATTTCGATGTCGACCTGCGAGCCTTCCGCCTCAGTGTCGGCGCCAAGGAGCGCGGAGAGTCGCTCAAAAACGCGGCTCTCTCGTCGGGTGGCCTCACGCAGAGCGTCAATGCACGGCCTGTGCCGCAGGTGAGGGTGGAACTGCCCGATTTCTGGGCGATTCCTGGCACCCACAATTGGCTGGCCATCAAGGGCCATTTGGCCTACGGCCTCTTCACCGACAACCGCTGGCAGCGCGAAACACATCCAGAGGGCGCCCTCTATTCGGCCAATGCGCTCTACCACAGCAAAGCCGGTTTCCTGCGCATCGGCAACGAGAAGAAATTCCCGCTCTCCTTCATCGGCGGCTTGGAAATGTCTGCCCAGTTTGGTGGCGAAGCCTGGAACGTCGGCCGTCGCACCGACGACCCCACCTTCGACAATTCTCACGTCAATATGGGCCACGGCTTCAAGAGTTTCTGGCACGCCTTCATCCCTGGCGGCAGTGATGCCTTCGACGGCGCCTACCTCAACAGCGAAGGCAACCAGCTCGGCAGTTGGCATTTTCAGTTGAATTGGAAGGGGAGAGACTGGAACCTCAAGGGCTATGCCGAACATTTCTTTGAAGACCATTCGCAGATGTTCCTGGAATACGGTTGGAAAGACATGCTTTGGGGCGTTGAGGCCACGTTGCCGAAGAATCCCTTCGTCTCGACCGTGCTCTACGAACATTTGCGCACCACCGACCAGACGGGCGGCCTTTACCACGATGCCACACCAGAGCTCGGCATACAGATTAGCGGTCTTGACAACTATTACAACCACAGTTTCTATGGCGCCTGGCAACATTGGGGACAGGCAATGGGCAATCCCTTGTTGCTCTCGCCAGTTTATAACGAGAATGGAGAAATCAAGTTCAAGCACAACCGCATCACCGCCCACCATTTCGGCCTCTCCGGTCAGCCGCTTCCCGAACTTTCCTATCGCCTCCTCTTCTCCCATGTGCGGTCGCTGGGCAGCTATGAAGTGCCAAACATCAAGCCGCAGTTTGCCAACTATTTCATGGCGCATGCCGACTATGCCCCGCGTCATTTTCATGGCCTTTCTTTCTCGGCAGCAGTCGGTTCCAACGGCGGCAGCCTCATCGGTAACAGTTTCGGCGGCATGCTCACGCTGCGCAAAACGGGCCACTTCTGACCCGCCGCCGCTTCACCTCTAAAACGAAAACAAACAGATGAAAGCGAAAATTCTTTATATCATCCTATGCGCCTTGGCGTTTGCCGGCCTTGCCGGCGTGTCCTCCTGCGAGAAGATGGACGACAACGGCGACCTCGGCGGCAATTGGCAGCTCATCTCATGGGAGCGTCTCAGCGATGGCAGCCTCGTCGCCACCAATGCCGACAGCATTTTCTACACCTTCCAGGGAAAACTCATGAAGACGCAGCGCATGAGCCAGCCCGACTTCTTTCTGGCCACGTTTCGCACCACGGCCGACAGCCTCGTGATGCTCAACATCTACGCTTCGCCCTACGACAGCCTCGTTGCCCCGTCGGCCCTGAGCGCCTATGGTGTCAGCCCTTCCGGACGTTTCCATTTCGACCATCTTTCGTCCTCGCGTCTCGTGCTCTCAACGGAAACCTCCCGTCTCACGTTCAGAAAATACTGAGCATGCCTTGTGCCAAAGCCCAAAAAGTGGTAAGTTTGCACTCAGAACAAGACATATCTCATGATAGACATACACAACATACATAAATCCTTCGGCCAGCTCGAAGTGCTCAAGGGCATCGACCTTCACATCGGGAAAGGCGAAGTGGTCAGCATTGTCGGTCCCAGCGGTGCTGGTAAAACCACCTTGCTGCAAATTATGGGAACGCTCGATAAGCCCGATGCCGGCTCGCTCTCCATTGCCGGGCACGACGTTCTGAAACTCAACCGCCGCCAGCTCGCGCGTTTTCGCTGCGAACACATCGGCTTCGTCTTCCAGTTTCATCAACTGCTGCCTGAGTTCACCGCGCTTGAAAACGTGATGATTCCGGCCCTGATTGCCAAGCGAAACAAGAGTGAAGCGCGTCAGCGGGCCTTGCAGCTCCTTGAATATCTGAAGCTCGCCGACCGCGCCAACCACAAGCCCGCCGAACTCTCCGGCGGAGAAAACCAGCGCGTGGCAGTGGCAAGGGCGCTGATGAACGAGCCCGACGTGGTCTTTGCCGACGAACCTTCTGGAAGCCTCGACAGCCACAACAAGGCCGAGCTCCATCAGCTCTTCTTCGACTTGCGCGATAAATTCGGGCAGACCTTCGTGATTGTCACGCACGACGAAGAGCTCGCTGCGCTCACCGACCGCACCATCCATCTGGCCGACGGCCGCATCGTTTCGGAAAGTTCGCGCATGCAACCCGAGGAGACCACAGAAACATCCAACATCGCTGCCCCTGAGGCTGCAGAACAAGATCCTTCAAACCATGCTTAAATTAGGAAACTGGAACGAACTCGTCATCGTTAGATTCACAGACCACGGCGCCTATCTCGACGGAGGTGACGTGGGCGAAGTGCTCATGCCAAAAAGTTATGTCCTACGCGAGATGCACCCTGGCGACCGCGTGCGCGTTTTTGTCTATCTCGACCAGAGCGAGCGTCTCGTTGCCACCACCGAACAGCCCCGTGCTGTTGTCGGACAGTTTGCCTGCCTGCGTGTGTCGTGGGTGAACGAATATGGCGCTTTTCTCGACTGGGGCTTGATGAAAGACCTCTTCGTGCCTTTCCGTGAACAGAAAACGAAGATGGAGCAGGGGAGAAGTTACGTGGTGTATATCTACATCGACGAGTCAACGCGCCGCATCGTTGGCACGGCCAAAGTCGACCGCTATCTCACGCCGGCTTCTTCAGCCGATTATTATCGCGGCAAAGATGTTGAATTGCTCGTGCAGGGCCGCACGCCCCTCGGCTTCAAGGTGATTGTCGACAACGCCCATGCTGGCTTGGTTTACGACAACCAGATTTACGGACAGACACCGCGAATGGGCGACACGCTGCGCGGAACGGTGGTCACGCTGCGTCCCGATGGCAAACTTGACATTTCTCTGGAGCGCATCGGAAAAAGTCGTTTCCGCGATTTTGCCGATGTGTTGCTCGACGAGTTGGAAGCCAACGGTGGCACCCTTCCTTACACCGACCGCAGTACGCCCGAAGAAATAGCTAACCGCTTCTCTGTCAGCAAGAAAACCTTCAAGCGTGCAGTCGGAACACTCTATAGCAAACACCGCATCACCTTAGGGGAAAATGAAATAAAACTTTTGCAGTGATAAAAAATATTTATTCGGCAAAAAACATGCTTTTTTGTTTGGGTAAATAAAATCTGTTTTATACCTTTGCATTGTCAAAAAGGGAAAGCAAGAATCCCTTAGAAAAAAGAATAGTTTTTTCATCTCTATATAAGTTCTGTGAGGCAAACATTCGTCGTGAGACGCGTGTTTGCATTTTTTTTATACCTATGTCTCCTCAGCCTGAGCGATCTGCAAGATTGCAGTATTCCTAAACCCTATGATAAGTTGTCTACTCGCGGCCGCGAGTCGCATTACCCTCGGCCGCGATTCGTGCTACCTTCGGCCGCGAGCAGCGTTACCTTCGGCCGCGAGTAGATAATTTGTATGGCTTCTCGAAGGAATGATTATAGATATGTCTGTAGAAAGGGGAGCTATTGCGGCGCCAGCATTGCGCCACTCACTGCGGCGAAGCACTGTAGCTCACTTTGCTCGCAAAGTGAGGGCCACGATTGCGTCGCGAAAATGCTTCAAGTTTGCTATAGGTTCGTGTTTCAAGTCTGCTATAGGTCCGCTATAATATTCGTCCCCCTCACTTTGCGAGCAAAGTGAGCTACAGTGCTTCGCCTCTTTCTGCGTCCTTGAAATTCGTAAATTCGTTGTATTCGTCCCCTGCCACCGAAGCCTATAAAAGCGGAAAGCGCCCGCTTCTCATTGAAGAGAAGCGGGCGCTTTCTGTTACTTGTTTGTTACTTTTGCCTTAGGCTTCAGCTTGGGGTTCAACTGAAACGACGCTACGGTCGCGCTGACCGCGCTTGAACGTTACAACACCGTCTGCGAGAGCATATAGTGTGTGGTCGCTGCCCATACCTACATTCTTGCCAGGATAGTGAACCGTACCGCGCTGACGGACGATGATGTTACCGGCGATGCAAGTCTGGCCGCCCCAAATCTTAACGCCTAATCTCTGTGAAGCCGACTCACGGCCGTTCTTAGAACTACCTACACCTTTCTTGTGTGCCATTTTCTTCTACGTTTTTAGGGTTAAGCAATAACTTGTTTGATAGTCAATTCAGTGAATTGGTGACGATAGCCGTTGAGCTTACGATAGCCCTTGCGGCGCTTCTTGTGGAACACGAGCACCTTGTCACCCTTTACGAGCGGAGAAAGTACTTCGCATACAACCTTGGCACCTTCAACAGTGGGGGCACCTACGGTGATGTTACCTTCGTTGTCTACCAACAACACTTTGTCAAATTCAACAGTCTGGCCGCCTTCTGCGGTGGCGATGTGGTTGACGAAGAGCTTCTTGCCTTCTTCTGCCTTGAACTGCTGACCGTTAATCTCTACGATTGCGTACATTGTAATATTAATGATAAAACGGTTTTCTCCGCGAGGCGAACTGCGGACACAGTTGCTTCCTTTGCCCCAACGGACTCTAAACGGCTGCAAAATTACAACTTATTTTTGGTTCGTCGACACATAAACGCAATTATTTTCAGCGGTTTGCGGTTTTTTATGGGAAATTCTGCGATATTCCCGCAGGGGGCGTTTCGCTGGCTCCGTTTTCCGCCTCTGTCTGTTGCGCTCGTTGTGCCTCCGTCTTTCAGAACTTCTTTGTCCTGACGTGGCAATAGGGCTCGCCTCCAGTTTTCTCGTAATAGTGTTGGTGGTAGGCTTCGCCGATGTAGAAATCTTCGGCAGGCAGCAATAGCGTGTTCACCTCGTACCCCTTTTCGCGCAACGTCTGCATCACTTGTTCTGCCGTTGCTTTCTGCGCTTCGTTGCGGAAGAAAATGCAGCTACGGTATTGCGCCCCGATGTCAGGTCCGACGCCGTCGGTCTGTGCGGGGTCGTGGATTTCGAAGAAGAGTTGACAGAGCGTTTCATACGAAACTTCCTCCGGGCGGTATTCCACGATGACCGCCTCCACGTGGTGGGTCTTGTGGCTGCGCACGTCGGCATAGCTGGGAAAGGCCTCCTTTCCGCCCGTGTATCCCGCCAAGGTGTTGACAACGCCTTTCTGTTTGGCAAACTGGTGTTGCGTGCCCCAGAAGCAGCCGCAGGCGAAGATGGCCACTTCGAGCGCACGGTCTGTCGGGGCCTGGTAGAGGTCCACCTTTGAGCAGTCGTCAATGGCCTTCTTGACCCGCTCGAGCGCTTTTCCGTGTTTCGCCTGGAGGTCGGGATGGGCCTTTCCGCGGGCGAAGTTGTGTTGCAGGTCGTTGTATTTCACTTGCAGAGCGATGGGGTTGGCCGAGCAGATGATGCGCTGAATGTAGGCATCATAGTCTGTTCCAGCTTCATGCGTGAGCAGTCGCAGCGCATTGACGATGCCCGTGGGAATGCCTTCGCGTAGCAGGTCGTTGAAGGAGAGGTCGGAGTCTTCCACCACATCGTGCAGAAATCCCGCCACTTTTTCCTCGTCCGTGTGTCCCATCAGCCCAACGCTGAGCGCATGGAGAATGACGGGGTTGCCGTCGCGGTCTGTTTGTCCCGCATGGGCAGCGGTGGCGATGCGGAGGGCAGTGTCTATGAGGTTCATAATTTTAGGAATAGTGAGATGTCCTTTAGTAATGTTGAAAGAATAAGTTCCGCAATTTTGCGCCTGCATTTTTGAGCTATTTTTGAGCTTATTCGAAGGAGCAATGCGAGCATTGTGACTGAGAATAAGTTCGAAAAGAGCCGAAAAGGCAGGGGAGGAAATAAAATATTACTTGCCAACGGCAAAATTGTGGAAGTTATTTTTTCAACATTACTTATATCTTTCCCAGTCGTTCGTGCAGTCCGTCTTGATAGGCCCGCCAGAGTCGCGGAATGTCGCTATATCGCCAGCCGCGTGAGAAAGGTGCCGTGAAGAAAGCCGTGAGGATATAGCCCGCCACGCCGATGAAGCCGCGCAGCGTGCGCACGCCCCAGTTGCGTCCGTAGTGGTGGCTGAGATAGGTGGCGTTTCTCACCTGGTAATAGCGTTTCCATTTCTTCTTCTCTTCGCGTTGGCTCCAAGAATCGTCGGAGAAAAACAGTTCCTTTTCCATCCGTGCGTCGGGCACATAAAGCAGGCGGAAGCCCGCCAGATGTGCCCGCAGACAATAGTCGGTGTCGTCGCAGAAGATGAAGAGCTCGCGGTTGGGGAGCCCGATTTTTTCCACCACGTCGTGGCGGATGAGCGGTCCTTCAAAGGCTGTGCCAACGATGTAGGTCGGCCCCGTCACCTGCTGTTTGGCAATGCGTCCCCGATACATCGACGAGAAAGGGCGCGTGAGGTTGTAGTCGGTGAAGTCGTGGCAAACGATGCGTCCCTCCTGCCAGCGCCTCGGTGCCAGAATCGCTGCGTCGTTGTGCGTGCGGGCCGCTTCGAGCAGGCGCTCCAGACAGGTGGGCGTTGGGAATACGTCGTCGTCCATACACCAGATGAAATCAGTGTGGAGCGAGGCGGCATGCCCGATTCCCGTGTGGAAACCGCCGGAGCCTCCCACGTTGTCTTGCGTGATGACAGTGAGGTCCTTTTGCGCTTCCAGCCATTCTCCCGTGCCGTCGGTGCATCCGTTGTTGACCACAACGATTTCAGCAATCGGCCATGTCTGGTTGCGCAGAGCGTCGATGGTTCGTTTCAGCAATTTTAGTCGGTTGAAGGTCACGACAACCGCAGCTATGGTTTCTTTTCCTGGATTCATGCTTTGGGTTTTTGACTTCGTAAAGGGGGCGTTAATATTTCCCGTCGATTTTCCCGCCTTGCGTGGCGCGGAATGCCTCCATGAGTTTGAAGCATTCTTCCGCGTCGAAGTGGCGTGCTTCGGCATAAGTCTCTGCCATCCAGCGGTGCATCTGCGGCGTTGCCGGCAGGCGTTCAAAATTCTTGCATCCCGCCTGAATGTCGAGCGGTCCGACCGCCATGCGGTTGAGGTCAACCAGTTCGAGCTTGATGGTGCCGTCGGGTTGTTGTCTGAAGAGGATGTTGGCGCGTCCGTAGTCTTTGTGGGCCAGTCCGTTTTCGTGCAGTTTGGCCGTCAGCCGTCCGATGGCCCGCAGCACGTCGGCCTCATAGCTGAAATGCTGTTCAAAGAGCGCTTCGTAGCGGTGGGTGCAGTCTGATTGCAGCGTGACGAAATAACTGCGGTCAAAGCGCAGGCCGAGCACAGAGCGGATGTTATAGTAGCCAACGGGCTGCGGTGTGCCGATGCCGAGGCCCTGCAGCAGGAGGGCGTTGTCGTAAGAACGTTTCGCTTTTGAGGCGCGGAAGATGCCATAGACAAACTGGTTGATGAGGTGCGGACGGCGGAATGCCTTGACCACCAGTTTCTGGCCTTCAAACTCCATGATGCGCAGTTCGTTGCGCCCCTTGTGGATCACCGTCCCTTCGCCGTTTGCCATGCGTTGCGGCAACGAGCGCATGAAAGGTTCCAGCGCGGCGAAATCAGGATGCAGCACGAGCGTGGAGGGGTGGGGCAGGGAAGTGTGTGAAGTGATAGATGCGATGGGCATAGCTTAGATTTTATCCAGTCCGCGTGTGTATTTCAGCCAGTAATACTTCAGCGGGTTTTTATATTTCAGTTGTTTCCACGGGCGGCTCTGGTGTGGCCGATGGACGACGGGTAGCGTCGTAAACAGATAGTTGTGTAGGCCAGCGGCGAGCGCTTCGTGTGAGATGGTGACGTCATACCAGTTTTTCTCCGGATTCAGCAGTCCGAAATCAAAGCGGCGCATCAGTTCCGGCGTGAGCAACGAGCAGCAGAAACTCTGGTGTTTGCGGTTGTCAACCACCTGGTTTTCCAGTCCTTTGGCATAAAGGTAAGGATAATTGATATCTCCCGCTTCGTCCACCGTCACCGAAGCCGCGATGCCGCAGTCGGTGCGTTCCGTGGCGCCGTCGTAAAGCCCTTGCAGCGTGTCGGGGCGCACCGTCACGTCGCTTTCAACGATGCAAAGTCCCGCTTCGGCCTCCAGCGCTTCGCGGCGTGCCGTTTGCAACACCAGCAGATAGTTGGGCGACGGATGATCGGTGAGGTCCGCGAGGTTGACGAGGCGGACCCCCATCTCTTTCGAAGCCTGCTCCAGCCTTGCCGTGTTTTCCGGCGTGCTGAAGTCGTTGTAGATGGTATAGGTGTGAGGCACGTTGAGGTTGGAAGCCAAAACCGCCTTGATGGTGTCCATCGTTGATTCAATGGAGTCTTTCACCGGAGTGATGATGTGTAGACACTTCATAAGCGTTATTTACAAGTAGGTGTTCAGAATCGGCAAGTGCGACGTGTTTTGGAGAGGAAAACCGTTGCCGTCTGGCCTTTCCGTTTTCCTTTCCATCGTTCTTTCACATTGCTGATTCTGAACACCTAATAATTATAATCAGAAAGCCATGGAATGAGAGATACCCCGGCGTTCCATGTCAGTCAGTGTGGGTTTGAGGCGTTTCATGAAGCCCTCCCAAGAGCGGTTTTTCTGGAGGCTCCATCCCGCTTCGGCCAGCGCCTGGGCGCGTGGGTAAGCCTGATAGAAGAGACGTTCTGGCGAGTTGATACATTCGCTCCAGAGCGTACCCGTCACGCCGAAGAGATTTTCCTTTTCAAACTTCTCGTCCATGCCCCATGCTGGGTCGAGCTTATAAGTCTGTTGCAGCGAAGTGACAGGCATTCCCCAGTTCACCTCCGGCATGTCGCCGCCGCGCATCGGATAGTCGAGATAGCAGTGTTCGCCCGGGCAGAGCATGATTTTGGCTTTGTTCTTGATGGCCGCTTCGATGGCCGTCTTGGTCAGTCCGTGGCGCCATGCAAACGTCACACATCCTGGCTGTATTTCCTTGAAGTCGGTTTCATACCAGAACATCGGCGTTTTGTTGTAGCGCGTGCGGAGCGTGTCGATGACGCGGTCGAAGAGATATTTCTGCAGGCGCCAGTTTTCGCTGCGGTCTGTTGTCGTGATGCCCAGCTTCTTTTTCAAGGCGCGGCATTTTTCGCAGTTGGTCCAGCAGTCGAGCGCCGGATTGCCCGCTTCGTCGCCTCCCAAGTGGATGTAGGGCGAGGGGAACACTTCCGCCAATTCGCGGAACACGTTGCCGAGAAATTCATAAACAAAAGGTTCGCCCGGACAGAGCAATTCGTTGCTCACACCACAGGTGGTGCGGATGGGCACGAGTTGTGCGCCGCAGGTCAGTTGCGGGAAACAATGGATGGCGGCCACTTCGTGCCCCGGCATTTCAATTTCCGGGATGATCTGCACGTGGTATTTGGCAGCATAGGCCACGAGTTCCTTCATCTGTTCTTGTGTGTAGAATCCGGAGAACGGCACCTGCATGTCGTCCATGCCCACGCGGGCCGAGCCGGCGCCAGTGAGTTCCGGATAAGCCTTGATTTCAATGCGCCATGCCTGATCGTCAACGAGATGGAGATGGAGCGCGTTGTATTTGTAGCGTGCCATTTCCGGCACGAAGCGCTTCAGTTCCTCAAACGGGATGAAGATGCGGGCAGGGTCCACCATCAGTTCGCGAACATTGGTTCGCGGCGCGTCCTTGATGGTGATGGCAGGCAGATAGTCGCAGCAAACCGACGAGGCGTCGGCGCGGAGCAACTGGTCGAGCGTCATCAGTCCGTAGAACACGCCCGTTGCCGTGCGTCCCGTGATGCTGACACCTTTCTCGTTGACCGTCAGCACGTAGCCCTCCTCTTCGGCCACTGAAGCGTCGATGGCCAACTGAAGCACAGCGGCCCCGCGTTTGCCCACGTTGAGGCCGCGGCCTGCGAGCATTTCGTTGGCGCGTTCCACCTCGTTGGCGAGGCTCTCAGGCGCTTTGACAATCCAGTTGCGCTTCACGGCCAGCACCTCAGCATTCTTGGCGACAGACATTTCGGCAGGAACAGGCACCAACGCTTCTTCTGGCACACACGTCACGGCCGCCTTCTTGCTGTCGGTGGCTCCGAAGAAGCACCTCCATCCTGCGGCCCGGCGATAGTTCTCCTCGCTGCCGGCAGGCACCTCGAGGCGGCATTTTTCTATGTCAACGCCTTCAAACGCGGTGGCGTCGCACTGGGGCGGCACCTTGCTGAGCAGTTTGATGGAGCGCAGGTTGTTGCAACCACGGAAGGCAAAACCGCCTAAGCGCGGCGCCCCTTCAATAGTGATGCTTTCCAAACTGCTACATCCCGAGAAGGCCGCAGCGCCCACTTCCTCCAGCGTGGCGGGAAGCGTCAGTTGCTTCAAGGCGTCGCAGGCAAAAAACGCCTGAGTGCCGATGCTTTTGAGGTTGGCAGGCAGCACGACAGACACCAGGCGGTGGCGTGAATGAAACGCGTTGGCCGGCAAGGTTGGGCAGTTGGCCGTTGAGAGGTCAACATGCTTCAGTTGCCAGCAGAGGTCGCGCAGCTGTCGGATGTCGCTGTTCCCTCTAATGCTCAGAGTTCCGGTCAGTTTTACACTTGTGGCGGCGGCTTTCTGTCCCGCCGTGAGGTCCTTCATGTTGGCGATGGTCTGTGCGCTGAGAGGACAGGCCAGGCAAATTGCTAAGGCTAAGGAGGCTATTTTTTTCATAAGTAGGTTGTCTGGTTTTTAAATCTTTGGGAAATCCAATCAGACGTCCAGCGAAACCACGCGCGAACCATCTTCCATTTCTTCAATGTTCACGCTGACGGCATCGCCAGGCAGGAGGTCTTCGATGAGCGTTGGCCATTCGATGAAGCAGAGTGCGCCCGAGTAGAAATAATCTTCATATCCCATGTCATACACCTCTTCGATTTTCTTGATACGATAGAAATCGAAGTGGTAGATGAGTTCGCCCGTGGTGTCAGAGCGATATTCATTGACCAGTGAGAACGTGGGGCTGTTCACCATGTCGCTGACGCCGAGCACGTCGCAGAGCGCCTTGATGAGCGTGGTTTTTCCGGCCCCCATTTTGCCGTAGAAAGCGAATACCGTGTGTTCGCCCATAGCCTGCACCATTTGCCGTGCGGCCTCGTGCAGTTCGTCGAGAGAGTTTATTCTTATTTCCATGATTTCTGAAAGTTTTAAGTAGGTGTTCAGAATTAGTTTATATTGAATTGTCGTATTATTTTGTTCCTACGGCTGTCTTGAAGAAGGAGCGTAGCGAGCTACGTGACTGATGAAAGGCAGTTGTAGGGGCAAAATAATACGGCAAGGCAATATCAGACAGGTTCTCCCCTGCATGGATACTACAAAATAATTTTGAACACCTACTTATGTTCTTGCACAAAGTTACGCTTTTCCTGCAATCCGACAGCAAGGAGAGGCAAAAAAAGCAGTGAGGCTGCGGAGTATTCAGCTAAAAAAAGGTAATTTTGCAGGTTGAGTAATGGTAAGTAGAATGGTTTTTGCCTGTTTCTTTTGCCATTCCTGGAGTGGGTATAGGATTGCTTGCAGATTGCAGGTCGCCACTCCTCTGAAGTTGTACAACAGAACAACAATACATTATATATATATGTTCGACATTATTATCATCTTGATACTCGTGGCCTTCAACGGTTTCTTCTCCCTGTCGGAAGTGGCGTTGATTTCGGCGCGTCGCACCCGTTTGCAGAGCGAAGCCAAGGCCGGCAGCCGTTCGGCACGCATGGCGCTCGACTTGATGAACGACCCCGACAAGTTTCTCTCCACGGCCCAAATCGGCATCACCATCGTGAGCATCCTCACGGGTCTCTATTCTGGTGAGACCCTCGCTTCCGATTTCGCCACCGTGTTGGCAGGCTGGGGCGTTTCGCCCGATATGGCGCCGTCGTTGTCCAAGACCATCATCGTCTTCATTGCCACCTATCTGCAATGTGAGCTCGGCGAACTCTTTCCGAAACGCATCGGTATCGACCTCGCTGACACCACCGCCCGTCTGTCGGCGCCGTTCATGACCTTCTTCGCCCACCTGTCGTTCCCCTTCGTGTGGCTGCTTTCACACAATACGGAAATCCTCATCAAGATTTTCCGTCTCCACCGCGACAACACCCACGTCACAGAAGAAGAAATCAAAAGCGTCATTCAGGAAGGCACCGATGCTGGCGAGGTGCAGGCTGTGGAGCAAGACATCATGGAACGCGCCCTGGTCTTGGGCGACCGAAAAGTGGAATCGCTGATGACCCACCGTTCTGAAATCGTCACCCTCGACGTGAACATGACTGCCTCCGAGGTGGAGCAGGTGTTGCGCGAAACGCCTTTCGCCGCCTATCCAGTGGTGGCAGAGAATTTGGACAACGTGGAAGGTGTCGTGACGCTCAAGGAATTGGTGCTCCATTTGGGCAAACCCAATTTCTCCCTCTCGAAAATCATGAAGAAGCCCGTCTATTTCCCTGAGAACATGACGGTCTATAAAGCCTTGGAACAACTCAAGTCGCGTCGTCTCAACCGCGCATTGGTCTGTGACGAATTTGGCCTCGTTCAAGGCATCGTCTCCCTCAAAGACATTCTCGAAGGTCTTGTGGGCAGCATCGACGAACCCACCGAGGTGCCCGACATCGTCGAGCGTGCCGATGGCCGCAGTTGGGTGGTGCGCGGCCAGTGTCCTTTCTACGACTTCCTGGCTCACTTCGACAAAGAAGACCTCTACACCACCGAGTTTTCCACCGTCGGCGGTTTGATTCTCGACCGCCTTGAGCACATTCCCCATGAGGGAGAAACCTTGACTTGGAACACCCTGCGCTTCCGCATCCTCAAAATGGATGATACGCGCATCGACTCCGTATTGGTCAAACTGATGTAGGCCTCCTGCGAAGAAAACCATGTGGCGTTTCTTCCGAAAGAACGCCCAATCTATACCCATTATGAAACATCTCCTTACGGGCCTTTGCGCCCTGCTGGGCACGGCGGCGATGGCGCAGCAGTCGCCAACGGTGCGCTATGCCAACCGCCTTACTCCCGTGCAGCAATACGTATGTCAGCGTACGCCTTCGCCCCTCCACATCGATGGCCGCCTCGATGAAGCGGCCTGGCAGCAGGCGGCAGACATCACGCATTTTGTTGACATCAGTGGCGGGAACCATCCCGCTCCGCGTTACCACACCACCGCCAAGATGCTCTGGGACGACGATTACCTTTATGTCGCAGCCGTGATGGAAGAGCCCCACGTATGGGCCACGCTCACGAAGCGCGACACCATTGTCTACCACGACAACGACTTCGAGGTCTTTATCGACCCCGACGGCGACGGCCACAACTATTTCGAGGTTGAAGTCAACGCCCTCAACACGGTGTTCGACCTCTCGCTGACACATCCCTATCGCGCTCCGCAGCGCCCTTTCGTGCAGTTTCAGTGGAATTGTCCAGGACTGCTCGTGGCGACATCGGTGCAAGGCACGCTCAACGATGCTTCCGACACCGACCGCGGATGGACGCTCGAAATGGCCATTCCTCGACAGGCACTCGCCTCAGAATTTGAACGCGTGCTGGAGGCCGGAAAGCAGTTGCGCATCGGCTTTTCACGTGTGGAATGGCAGCACACGACAGACGCCGCAGGCCGCTACGTGAAGAAAAAAGACCGCAACGGCCGGCCTTTGCGTGAAGACAACTGGACATGGGGCGCCACCGGACTGGTGGCGATGCACATGCCAGAGCGATGGGGCTGCGTGCAGCTCTCGCCGACAACGGCGGGAACCACGCCGGAGGCTTTCGTGCCGATGGCCGATGCCGCGGAGCGTCGCCTTCTCTGGGCGGGATTCTATGCGCAGGAGGATTTCTTCAAGCGCCATCGCCGCTATGCCGTCACCTTGAAAGAACTGGGCTTCTCGGAGGCCGACTTCAAGACGTTGCCGAAAGGCGTGCGCCTGCACCTCGAAACCACGAGCCGAACGTATCAGCTCTTCGCCACCTATGCCAACGGGAAACGCCTGACGGTGAACGAAATGGGGCGCATCTTTTAGTGATGTCATTACTAAAAGATGCTCTTCGTGGCGTGCCCCAGTTCCATTCTCCATCTGAAAAAATATCTATAAATATATTCTCAAACCATGAAAAAAACATTGCTCACCCTCATGGCGGCTTTCTTTGCCCTGCAAATGGCCGCCCAGCCGAAAGTCTACGCTTGGATGCGTTGGGACGAAAACACAAGCAACGAGAAATCCCTGCTCAAGGAATTTAAGGAATTTAAGAAGCGCGGCATCGACGGCATCTGCCTCAATGCTGGATTTGATTCCCTGCGTACCGCAATCGCGTCGCGGGCGGCAAAAAAAGCCAAACTCGAATACCACGCTTGGATGCCTGCCATGCTTCAGCCCGACTGTCCAGCCTCTTGGTATGCCGTCAATCGTTTGGGCGAACCGGCCAACGAGCATCCGGCTTATGTGCCACATTATAAGGCGCTCGACCCTGCCAACCCCGAAGTGGGCGATTTTCTCTGCGAACAATACCGCCGCATTGCCAGCATTCCGACGGTTGACTATGTGCAGCTCGATTACATCCGCTATCCCGACGTGGTGCTCTCTGAGGGATTGTGGAAGAAATATGGCCTCGTCATGAACGGCGAATATCCCAAGGCCGATTATTGTTACTGCGACAGCTGTGTGGCGAAATTCAAACGCCTCACGGGCATTGACATCCGCCAATACACCGACCCTTCGAAGGTGGAGGCATGGGCGCAGTTTCGTTGCGACCAGATAACGGCGCTCGTCAACCGCATTGCCAAGACGGTGCATGAGAAGACAGGTAAGAAGATCAGTGCCGACGTCTTCCCGGGCCCCAACAGTTACGCCCGCTGGATGGTGCGTCAGGAATGGCAGAAATGGGATGTCGACATGCTCTTCCCGATGAACTACAATGACTTCTACATCGAACCTGCCGGATGGGTGGGCCGCGTGACAAAAGAAGAGGTGGAGAGCTTGAAGGGCAGAAACATCCCTCTCATCAGTGGCATCTTCATCTGCAAGGACTGGCGCGACAAGCAGAACGTCATCGACCCCGAATATTCCGGACTCCTGCCGTCGGAAATCCGCGAAGCCGTGGAGTCGTCGCTCAAAGCCGGTGCCGATGGCATCAGCATCTTCACGCCGCAGGATATGACACCAGAACATTGGGAGGCCCTCAAGGAAGTTCTCGGCCGCAAATAAAGATTTCTGTAAATATTTTTTCAACATTACTTTTTATAAGCCTGCGCAATTGCGTTGGGCTTATAAAAAGTAAACATATAGGTAGCCACAGCTACCACAATGATTTCTTGTTCCAATATTTTTCAGCCATAGGCTTTAGCCTGTCAGTGATAACTTGCATTACCACATTAAAGCTGAGTTCTTCTTTCCATTGAATCTTACGAAGAAACAGTTTCCATTGCATCTGCCGACTGGCATCATTAACAAACTCGGCTGTGAAAAGTTTCAGTTTCGGATTGTATTCAAGTTCACGATTATCAAATGTTGCCTTGATAGCGTCATATAGTGTTTCATTGTGCAATTCTCGTTTTGTCAACAACTGGTAGCAATCGAAGAAATCTTTCATTCGACTATTGTACTCGTCACGGTCCAACATAGTGTGGAACTTCTCGGCAATAACTGTCTCCAACGAATAGGCTTGGAGATTGACTGACGGAATGTTCGGCAACAACAAAG
>ERZ857629.296-NODE-296-length-74357-cov-6.108867_pt1 | contig 74357 bp, 75 predicted proteins | sample MGYA00519700_ERZ857629 | MGnify/ENA primary metagenome ERZ857629 (study PRJEB31778, sample SAMEA3449351) | human gut metagenome | biome: human gut; feature: human-associated habitat; material: faeces | place: United Kingdom | collected 2010/2012 ... | reverse complement strand
AAAGATAATGCTGATATACATCTAGAAATAAATAAAAAAATAAAATATCAAGAAGATCAAAAAAGTAGTACTTTACCAACACTAAAAATAATAAGTTTTATAATACTATTAATATTATCAATGATAACATATTATCTATATAAAAGAAGAGAAACAGATATATAAATAAAAAGAAATAATAAATAAAAATTATTTCTTTTTTGAATTTTATATGCTATAATTAATTTATGATATATTCTTATGCCTAAAAAGGAGTTGGAACTATGAAAAAAAGATTATTAATGATAAGTACTTTCTTAATCTCATTTATTGTATTAATTACTAATGTTAATGCTGCTCAAGAGTTAACATGTGTGTATCCAAATGGAACAACTCAATATGCAGTTAAATTAGTTCAAGATAAAGATGGTAATTTATATACATATAAAAATTCTAAAACACTTGATTCTGATAGCAGTTTATGGAAAGAATTCACAATGCCAAAAGATAAAATTAATCTAACATATATTTTAACCGATCCTGATTATACATCAAAGTCTGCAAGTGAATATTACGATTTAGAAAATAATGTTCTTACAGCTTGTCCAACATGTTTAAACTATGAAACAGTATTACATAAAAAAGATCTTAGAATAGAAGCATATAGCTATAAAGATAGTGATAAAACTTGCGAGCCTGGTTTTGTAAAAATACACCAAGATTCAGATGAAATAAAAAGTGATGAACAAATAAATAACGAAAAAGATATGGATTATAAGGGAAAAATGAAAGAATATCAAATGAACTATTGTAGATATGCATTAATGAGTGATAGGTCATATGTTGGATTAGAAAAGGGTAGCGTAACTTTGGAATTTTATTACAATAAAAATAATTTTCATTTTCCTGATGGATATACCACAAAATTTGATGTAAATGACATTTTTTCTAGTAATAGTGGTAATTGCCCTCAAAAACTTTATTCATCTTATTATACAAATGGAGAGGATTTTTATGTAAATGATCCTGGCGTAACTAATAGAAATAGAGAGTGGGCACTAACCTTATCTAAATATTATAGTTCATCACCTTCTGACAATCAAGTACCAACTACAGATGATGCATGTCAATTACTTGGCGATGATACTATTAAATTAATTGATGACATCATGAGAATTATAAGAATAATAGTTCCACTTTTATTAATAGTACTTGGTATGACAGATTTTTTAAGAGCAACATTTAGTGATAACGAAGATAATATGAAAAAAGATAGAGAAAGATTTATCAAGAGAATTATTGCGGCAATAATAGTATTTATTGTACCAATATTTGTTCATTTGGTACTAAATGTTGCAAATAGTGTATGGAGTGATATAAATCCAGAAACTTGTATTAAATAAGGAGGTATAATATATGTATATACTTGGAATTACAGAAGATGTAGTTGATGCAGCTAGATCATTAGCAGTAACTTTGTGTAAAGTAATATATGGTCTAATTTGTTTTTTCTTTGATATATTTAATAGTTTAGGGAAAATTAGATTAGATATTGATGTTTCTGGAATTTTTCAGCGCATAGGATTTATTTTAGGTTTATTTATGATATTTAGATTAACTTTTGCAGCAATAGAATATCTAATAAATCCTGATACAATGTTAGATAAACAAAAAGGAATAGGTAATATCATAAAAAAAGTATTAATAGTAGTTATTTTACTTGGTAGTACTGGTTATTTATTCAAAGAAGCTTATAGATTACAAGATAGATTAATTGATAATAGAGTGATAGAAAAAATACTATTACCAGGTTTTACATTCGCTTACGATTCAGATGATGGTAGTGCTAGCGATGGTACTAAAATAGCATGGTATACATTTAGTCAATTTTATAATATTGAAGGAACGACTAATGGTTGCAGTCCTAATACAATAGATGTAATACAAAGCTCATTTTACAATAATCATAGTTTAGCAGCAGCATATACATGTGTTAACGAAAGAAGCAATAAAGAGTATATAGTTAATTTTGATGGACTTATTGCTATATTATGTGGAGGATTGTTACTATGGATTTTAGCAACATACACAATACAAGCAGGTATTCGTGTAGTTCAATTAGCATATCTAGAAATGATAGCACCAATACCAATTATGATGTATTTGATGCCAAAAGGTGAAGATAAATTAAAAAAATGGGGACAACAATGTTTAACAACATTTTTAGATTTCTTTATGAGATTAGCAATATTAGATTTAGTAATATTGCTAAGTTCTGCAGTAATATCTAGTAATAATATTTTTCCACAAGATCTTGACGGTAGTTGGAGTGAAGGATGGCTTAAAGTTGTCTTATTATTAGCAACATTTGCGTTTGCCAAAAGGGTTCCAGAACTTATAAAAGAAATATTCCCATCAATGGGAAGCAAAGCTAGCTTAGACTTTGGTCTAAAGACACCAAAACAAGCATGGAGTGCTTTAAAGTCTACACCAGTTCTAGGTTTAGGAACAGCAGCAATAGGGTATGGTGTAAATAAAGGGTATAAAGCCTATAAAACAAAGCATGATGAAATGAAAAATGTTAGGAAAAAGGCTAGATTAGATTTACAACAAAATAAAGAATTATATGATGGCGGTAAAAAATTACATAATAAATATGGTAACGATGGATTACCAGACACTGTATTTTCATCAAGCGAATATAGAGATTCCTATAATGAAGTACTTGCTGCAAAAAATACAGCAAAATCAACTGAAAGAGCATTAGATGATGCAAACAGGGAATATACAGCTGCATACAATAGCAGTGGTCCAGGCAGAGAGGAAAGACTTACAGCCGCACGAACAAATTTTGAAAATGCACAAAAGAAAGATAAAGCTGCACAAACAAAATTAGAAATAGCCAAACAGCATCATGAAAACATGAAGAAAATGCATACTAAAGATGCTAAGATTGAAGATGCTTATAAATATTATGGAGATTTAAATCCTGTAATGAAAGAAATGCCACCAGTGCAAAGTCCTAGTTCTAATACAACCGGTAATACTGGGGCAAATTCAAGACAGTCACCCTCTGGAATAATTGTTGATGAGCATTTTGGTGGTGGACCAAGAACAAATGAAAGTTCCTCAGGTACTAGTGTAGAAGATCAACATAGACAATTGGTTGAAAGTTATAATAATGAAACTGATCCACAGAGAAAACAGGAAATAAGAAAGCAAATTGATGAATTTGAAAGAAAACATTAATATAAAAAGGAGTGTGATATATAGTGAATGGATATTTAGTACCTGCTAATGCTAAAAGAGGCACATTAATATTTAATATATTTAGACCATTTGATTTAATATTATTTGGTACAGGCGTAGTAATATCATTAGTAGCTCTAGCTATAGTTAGATCTAGTAATACAATAGCAATACTATTAGCTTGTTTACCGGCTGGTATAACAGGTTTACTAGTGGTTCCAATACCAAATTATCATAATGTACTATGTGCATTACAAAGCATAATAAGATTTTTCACAGAAAGAAGAAATTATATATGGAGAGGTTGGTGTTTTTATGAAAAGTTCGCAATCGACGACAAACGTAAAAAGTAGTTCAAAATATACAGAAGACTGGATACCTATTAAAGCAATATCAAATGGTATGATTTTATTAGATAATAAGTTAAAAGTAACAGGAGTTAAAATAAGACCTAGAAATATCTTTATTCTTGATCGACAAGCTCAAGATAGTACTTTAATAGCTTTAAAAAATTTCTATAATACTATTGATTTTGAATTTTGGTTAATTTCAGCGGATCGTCCAGTAGATTTAAATAATTATTTAGCTAGACTACAATTACTATATAATCAAACCCCAAATCCAGCAGTTAGAAAACTAATAAATCAAGATATAGAAAAAGCTAATAATTTTATGAATAATAATATAACAGATACAGAATACTATATATTATTCAAAGAAAAAAATGATGATATAATTCAAAAAAGATTACGTACTCTAGTTACTGGACTTGCTAATTCAGGATTAGAAGCATCACAAGTATCTAATGATGATTTAAGAGTAATACTAGATAACTTTCTTAATGGGGGAATGACAACTAATTTTGGGACGGTGATTTCATAATGAATTTAAAAAGTGAATTAGCGCCTAAAGGATTGCAATTTAATCCTTCAGACTTTGTAATTAGTGATAAATATGCAACAATATTAACAGTAATATCATATCCAAGATTTATTGGTCCGGGTTATTTATCTAATCTAACTAATATGTCTGGCGTAAAATTAGTAATAAAACACATTCCTGTACCATTTTCAGTACTTGCAAAAATGTTAAACAAAGAAATATCTGATTTAAAAAGTAGATATCAAGAAGAAAAAGATCGTACAATTCAAGAAAGAATTAGACAAGATGTGGATTCTCTAGAATACTTTATTCAACAATTTACAGCATCACAAGCTAAAACATTTGATTTTCAAATGCATATCATGGTAACAGCAGATACTAGAGAAGAACTAGAAATGAAAAAAGTTAATCTAAAGAATTATATGGATGCTATGGAATTAAGGGCAATACCATTAAGATTTGAACAAGAAAGAGTATTAAAGTCAATTCTTCCAATATTTGATAAACAGCCAATAGAACAAAGAATAGGTACACCAATGCCTTCTCCAACCATGGCCGCTATGTATCCATTTATCTTTGATAGTATAAAAGATGATGGATTATCAACATTGTTAGGAGTAGACTTCTCTGGTGGTGTTGTACTATTTAACCAGTTCTTATATCAATTAAAAAAAGAAAGCAATAGAAATAATGCTAATATGATTATTCTAGGTACTTCTGGTAGCGGTAAATCAACAGCGGCCAAATTAATATTGAGAAGTCATATTAGAAACGGTTATCAAATCGTAGCGGTTGATCCAGAAGGCGAAATAAGTGAAATGACAAGAGCTTATGGCGGAGATGTTGTAGATTTAGGTAAAGGTGGAGAATACGGAATGGTAAATCCATTAGAAGTAATAATGGATGCAGACGAAAATGAAATAAAAAACGGTTTAGGTTATACCGTATTAAATAAAACATTACAATCATTAAAAGCATTTATGAAATATTATTCTCCAGATATTGAAGAAGATGTACTAGCCCTATTTAGTGGAGTAGTACAAGATACATATGCTAGATTTGGTATAACATTTAACTCAGACTTTTCTAAATATACATCAAAAGATTATCCAACATTTGGCGATGTATATGTAACAGTAACTAGTAAATTAACATCGATGACAGAAAAAACACATGAAAGAGATGTAATGGAAAGACTAGAACTAAAATTAAGACCATTAGTTAGAGAGTTACAATATTATTTTAATGGACATACAACAATAAATACTGAAAGTGATTTCTTAGTATTTAATATAAAAGAATTAATGAATTCAGATACAAATATAAGAAATGCCTTACTATTTAATATATTAAAATTCGCTTGGGGCCTATGTTTAAATCCTAACGTTAATACAGTATTATCAGTAGATGAAGCACATGTATTACTAGGAGCAAAAAATGAATTAGGAGCAGAGTTCTTAGCTCAAGTACAAAGAAGAGCAAGAAAATACAACACAGGTACTATAATAATAACTCAACAACCATCAGACTTTGTAGCAGATGGAATATTAATGCATGGTAAAGCAATATTTGATAACTCATCTTATTATTTAGTAATGGGCTTAAAGAAACAATCAGTAGAAGATTTATCAATGTTAATAGATTTAAATGAAAATGAAAAAGAAGCAATAAAAAGATTTAGTCAAGGTGAAGCCTTATTTGTATGTGGAAATAGAAGAATGCAAATAAATGTTATAGTAACTGAAGACGAATTAGAATCATTTGGTACTGGTGGAGGATTCTAATCTACCAATAAGTGGGTGATAATATGGATGAACAAGACAATAAAGAAGAAAAAAGAAAAGTACATAGTAACATAAGTTATGTATGGAAAAAAATACCTCTAAAAGTAAAACTAATAATTTTAGCCATATCAGCAGGTATACTTTGTCTTCTTTTTCTTTTATTAATTATTACACCATTGCTATCCGCTGGAATAATCAAATCCAGTGATATATCAAGTGGATATAGAGGATCTAGTGCTTATGGAGCAATAAAAAAAGATGTTTATTGGTGGCCAATCGGTAGTGCTGAGACAGAGGAACAAAACGGGTTTTTATTAGCCAAAGGTGATCCTCAAATAACCACTATTAGTAATAATTATAGTGATGAAAATAAAGGTATTGATATAAGTAGTGGTGAAGTTGACCCTAACACAATAAACGTTATAGCAGTAAAGCCAGGAATAGTAATATATCCAACAGAAGATTCACAAACAAGTTATGAAGATAACGGCACCACTACTGATGGAGATGGTTATGGTAATTATGTAAAAATTCAACATAGTGATGGAAGTTATACATTATATGCTCATCTAGCTAAAGATAGTATCACAGTAAGAGCAGATGATGTAGTAGAACAAGGTCAAGTAATTGGGAAGATGGGTCGTAGCGGTGATGCATCTGAAACAAAATTACATTTTGAAATAAGAATAGGTTCTGATTCACCTGATAGTAGTGTTGACCCTTCAAAATATGTAAAATCAGATGATCCAAGATCAAGTTCATATGGAGCATCAGGAAGCTTTTCAGTATATGAAACAGTATTATCGCTAAGTGAATTTAAGGTCAAGATGGATGACTATTGTCAAAGAAATGGAAATCAAAATTTTTGTTATAACTTTTCTAGTAACTCAGAATTAGTTTATCAAACATCCGTAGATAATAATGTTAATCCAGAATTAGTAGTAGTAACAGCTGGAACCGAGCAAGGTTGGAGTAATCCAAATGGTAGTTATAACTTCTGGGGTATAGCAGTGCCAAATGGAGCTGGCGTTTCAAAGTTTTTCAATTCACTAGAAGATGGTATAATAGCATATGCTAGTGTAATGAATGACTATAATGATCCCAGTAGTGCCAACTATGCCGAAATAATAAATAGAAATAATGCAAGAGAAGAAGCAGGCTGTAAAGCTGAAGGACATGGCATGCCAGGAACCATTGAAGGAATGCAATCACTATATTCTTGGATAGGAGATTATCGTTATAATCCGGGAGGAACAGGCCTTGGTGGATGCTATTATTTAAATATAATATATGGAGCAGGTTATTGCTCATCAGTACCAACTTGCTATGACTATAATAACTGTCCAAGTGAATCAAAACCAACAACATGTGAAAAAAATGACTATACCGCATACCAAATAGAACAAAAGTCCAGAATCAGATATGATATTTTTGGCTTATAGGAGGAATAATGGAAGATTCAGTAGATAAAACTCTAAAATTAGTAATAGCATTAATAGTTATAATGGCTGTTTTAGCAGGAATAAACCAAATATTTTTTAAAGATAAAGTTAAAGTTAAAGAAGATAAAGTAAATCCAGATGAAATATTATTAGTGGATGATTATAATAGATTTTATACAGTATCGTCTTGTGTATCAAAATATCTAAACTATCTAACCACTAATAACACAGAAAAATTATTAGTATTACTAAGCAATGAATATAAGACAAAAAACAATATTACCGAATCAAATATTTATACATACATACCAAAAATAACGGGTAATAGAAATTTCTCTCCCAAAAAAATGTATCAACAAAGATTTAATCAAACAATCTATAAATACTATGTATATGGAACTATTGAAAAAGATTCACTAAATACTTCGTCATCTAAAGAAGATTACTATATAATAGTCATCTTAGATGAAAGCACAATGACATTCGCGATAGAACCATACGATGGTAGTATGTTTAAGTAGAGGTGATAAATAGTGGAAAATAAAAAAAGTTACATTTGGTTAGTTGTACTTACTATAATAGGATTACTAGTATTTTATGGAATAAAAATTTATCGAAGTAAAAAAATATTAGTACCAACCAATAAGTATATAAATTACACTATGAATCCAAAAACATATGGTGTAAATGAATATAATCTAGTAAATATAACAGACAGACAATTAGCGGCTATATATCTAAACGATTACCGCAACTATTTAAAAAACAATATAGATCAAGCGTATGAATTATTAAATGAAGAATATCGTTCTAAAAAGTTTAACAATATACAAGAATTTAAAGACTATATAAATAGCATAAATATAAATACTATGTCAGTAGAAAAATATAATATTAGTGATGATAAAAAAATAATAGATGTATATATATCAGATAATGATAGATTTATATTTAAAATAAAAAGCATTTTAGAATATGAAGTATATCTAGATGATACAACGGTAGAAATATAAATTTATAACTAGGCAAGTATTCAAATATCAGAGTACTTGTTTTTATATTTTATATCAATAAAAATATATAGTATTAGCTTGCTGTTTTTAAGTAATTTTGTTTACAATTCAATTTATTAATGCTATAATAATGTTAGTAATTTGGAGGCGATATCTTAATGAAAATAAAAGTAGAAAAAAAAGATCTAATAATATTTTGTGCCTTTTGTGTATTTCTATTATACCTATGTGCAATAGGTGTATTAAACACTGCTAGTATTGTAGCAGAAGGAAAATTTTATGGCTTCTTACCATTTAAAGCATTTACTGCAAAATATATTGGAATGACATTCTTCCTATTTTTTGTAGCCATAATAGGAATATTTATGGCTGTAAAGTCATACATTTTTGATCGTGATAAAGGTTTTGGTTTCTCTGTTGGTGAAAAAAAAGAAAAAGGTTACTCAAGATGGGCTACTGATAAAGAATTCAAAAAAGGATTAGAAGTAGTTGATATTAAAGAAGATACATTGCCTGCAGCAGGAATAGCTTTATATAGTAAAAAAGGTAAAATGTGGGTAGATAACGGGGAAGACCATTACCTAGTTATGGGTGCAACTGGTTCTGGTAAAACAGTAATAGTAGCAAAACCAATGATAAAATTATTAGCGAAACATAATGAATCAATGATATTAACCGATCCTAAAGGTGAATTATATGAGTCTTCAGCAGCATTATTAAAGGAAAAAGGTTATAACATCATAACATTAAATTTTAGAGATCCTCAAAAAGGTAATGCTTGGAATCCAATGACATTACCATATAAATTATATAAAGAAGGAAATCAAGATAAAGCCATTGAATTATTAGATGACTTAGCTTTAAATATTCTTTATGAAGAAAAATCAAGTGGTGATCCATTTTGGGAAAAAACAGCCGCTGACTATTTTACAGGTCTAGCTTTAGGACTATTCGAAGATGGAACAGAAGATCAAATAAATATAAACAGTGTAAACTTAATGAGTAGTTTAGGAGAAGAAAGATTTGGCGGACCAAATAACAACTATATTAAAGAATACTTTAATGCCAAAGATCCCGCTAAAGCAGCCTATATAAATGCTTCCGGAACAGTATTTACAGCTGATGAAACAAAACAAGGAATAATAGCAACATTCAAACAAAAGATGAAATTATTTTCTGAGAGAGCAAACCTATCAGAAATGCTTTCATATAGTGATTTTGATATGCGTGATATCGGTAGAAAGAAAACAGCCGTATTTTTAATTGTACAAGATGAAAAGAAGACATTGCATCCTCTTGCTACCATTTTTATAAAACAATGTTATGAAACATTAATAGATGTTGCCCAAGAAAATGGCGGAAAATTACCATTTAGAACAAATTTCATCCTAGATGAGTTTGCTAACATGCCACCATTAAAAGATGTAACAACAATGGTAACAGCAGCCCGTAGTAGACTTATCAGATTTACTTTCATTATCCAGAACTTTGCTCAATTAACTCAAGTATATGGAAAAGAAAATGGTGATACCATTAGAGGTAACTGTAATCTACTATACCTAATAAGTAGTGAAATAGCAGCTCTTGAAGAAATAAGTAAAATGTGTGGAGAAGTAAAATCAAAAGAAAAAGAAAAAACCGCTTCAACTCCACTTGTAACAGTGAGTGACTTACAAAGACTAAATCAATTTGAAATAATAGTATTAAGAAGAAGAATGTTCCCATATAAAACGAGGTTTCAAACAGACTTTGAAGTTGATTGGGGACGTACATATCCTAGTGAAACACCACCTGAAAGACAGAGAAGAGAATTACAATTATTTGACATAAGAGACTTTGTTAAAAAACAAAAGGAGCAAAAGCTAAAAGAAATGGGTACCTTTGAACCATCGATGAATCCATTTGGTGGTGGAGCAGGTCCATTTATGGGGAATCCATTTATGAGCCAAAATCCATTTATGAATATGCCAAATTTTGCTAATGAAAGTAACGATATTCCAGAAGATGAAGAAAAGTTTAATATTGATGACTTAGTTAAAAAGATAGATGCTAAAATAGCAGAAATAGAGAAAGAAGAACAAAGTCAAAATGCCGTTATTGATGTTAAACCGGAGGAAGAATCAACACCAGTCACGCCAGCAGAAACTAAACAACCAGAAAAACAATCACCAACTTCAGAACAAAACACTCAAATCCAACGCATGTATGAAGATAATACCAGTGATGATGACTTCTTTGATGATTTCTTCAGTGATGATTAAAATATTAGAACATAACATGATTATGTTCTTTTTTTATCAAAATTCTGTGTTTATTAACTTTTCATAATATTATAAAAAGTATATATTATAGTGAGGTGTAAGTATGAATACAATTTCACTTGAAACATTAAAAAGAATAAAAAATCCTATTATAGTGGACATAAGAGATAACTATTCTTATAATATTTCACATCTAAAAAATTCAATAAATATTCCATACTATAATCTATTAAACAATTACTCCCATTACTTAAATAAAAATAGTACTTATTACCTATATTGTGACGAAGGACTACAAAGCAATGAAATAAGTAGAAGACTAAATGCTTTTGGTTATAATACTATGTCTATCGAAGGAGGATTTAAATCATTCAAATAATCATATATATAACATATAATTAAATATGAGAATGAACTTAAAAAACAAAAAAAAGAAGAAAAATAAAATCATATCAGTAATTATCATAATAACTATTTTTATAACAATATCAACATTATTATTTATAAATTACTATTCAAAAAAAGCCATTCCAATTTTAAAATCATATGCCGAATCAGAAGTAAGAAAATTAACTATCTTAATAATAAATAAATCCATAACTAAGCAAGTATACAATATAGATACTGAAGAAATATTTAAAGTAGTATATAACAATAAAGGTGAAATAACACTAATAGATTTTGATTCTAAAGTATCATCAAAAATATTAAGTAACATGACTAGTTTAGTAGAATTAAACTTGCGAGCAGTAGAAGAAGGAAAAATAGATATGCTTGAATTACCAGAAAATAGTTTAAGTGATTACAATATGGATCTATTAGAAAAAGGAATTATAGTAGAAGTACCATTAGGAATAGTGACAGGATCAAACTTATTATATAATATCGGACCAAAAATTCCAGTAAAATTATCATTAATAGGGGATGTATCAACAGGATTCAGCACAGAAGTAGTAGAGTATGGTATAAATAATGCTCTTCTTAAATTAATGATAGATATAAAAGTAGATACAAAGATAATTCTCCCAATAATAAGCGATAAATTAACTATAGAATGCAGTATACCAATAGCAATGAAAGTAGTACAAGGAACAATTCCTAATTATTACATAAACGGTTTCACTACAAAATCAAATATAGCAGAGTAAAAAGCCTGTCTATTATGTAAATAGATGGCTTTTTTCTTTACAATAACCTTATTTTCATATATAATAAATTTGTAACAAGGTGATAAAAATGAAATTAACAAGTGATGTAGTAAAAAAAATATCAAGTATAAAAGGTGAACCAAAATGGATGCTCGATTTTAGATTAACTAGTCTTGATGCATTTAATAAAAGTAGTAATCCAAACTTTGGACCAAAGTTAGATATTGATTATGATAGTATAAATTATTATAAAGAAAGAGAAGAAAAACTAACAGATAACTGGAATAATATCTCTTGTGGAGTTAGAAACCTATTTGACGATTTAGGAGTAATATCCGCTGAAAAAAACTATTTAGATGGAATAGGAGCCCAATATGATAGTGAAGTAATATATCATAATATGAATAAAGAATTAAAAGAAAAAAACATAATTTTTCTAGATACAGATACAGCTCTAAGAGAACATCCAGAATTATTTAAAAAATATTTCAATACCTTAGTAAAATATAACGAAAATAAATTTACAGCCTTAAACGGAGCAGTTTGGTCAGGAGGAACATTCATATATATACCACCAAATACTCATCTAGATAGACCACTTCAAAGCTACTTCAGAATAAATAGCAAAAATATGGGTCAGTTTGAAAGGACACTTATTATAGTAGATGACAATAGTGACTTACATTATATAGAAGGATGTACAGCACCAACATATACAGAGGATTCACTTCATGCCGCTGTAGTAGAAATATTTGTAGGAAAAAATGCCAAATGCCGTTATACAACAATACAAAATTGGAGTACTGATGTCTATAATCTCGTAACCAAAAGAGCCATTGTTGAAGAAAATGGTTTAATGGAATGGATAGATGGTAATGTCGGCTCAAAGACCAATATGAAATATCCATGTTGTATTCTAAAAGGAGATAATTCTCGAGGTAGCTGCATAACAGTAGCAGCAGCAGGAAAAGATCAAATTCAAGATAGTGGTGCTAAAATGATCCATTTAGGAAAAAATACCAAAAGTAACATCGTATCCAAATCAATAGCTTCATCAGGTGGACTAGCTACATATCGTGGAGAAGTAAAAATAACAAAAAACGCTACCAACTCTAGAGCAGCAGTAAAATGTGATACTTTAATAATAGATGACATTTCAAAAAGTGATACCATTCCAACCAACATCGTTAATAACAATACATCATTTATGGAACATGAAGCAACAGTTTCTAAAATATCAGAAGAAAAATTATTCTATTTAATGAGTAGAGGAATAAGTGAAGAATCAGCTAAAGAATTAATTATAATGGGATTTATGAATGAATTTAGAGAAGAACTACCAATGGAATATGCAGTAGAATTAAATAGATTATTAGCATTTAACATAGGAGAAAATAAATGAAAAAATTAATTAAACTAATATTTATATTACTAGTATTATTTCTACTAGGCTACTTTATATATACCAATTATATAAATGCTATACCAAAATTAAATGTTGAAGAAGAAAAAGCCAAAGTAACAGATTATCATGTATATGGCAATCATCTAAATATAGCAGGAGAATTAGAAATAACCGATAAAAACTATAAAGATATAAAAATAATACTATATAATGGTAAAGAAAAAACTTATGATATAACAACAAGTATAGAAGATACTAAAATAATATTCAATACATCTGAATATTTAAATGAAGGCATATATTTAGATAATATAGAAAAAGGCAAATATTATATGTTTATCAAAGTAACATATGAAAATGATGACGATACCGCTAAGAATAAAGAAATAAATAAATATTATATACTAAATAATGGTACCAGTTATAAAGACTTAACATATTATACACTATCAAAATATAACAAAAAAATAATTATTAATACTGATAACGATTATAGTACTATTGGTCTTACTATAAAAGAAAATAAAGATGATAATATATATGATATAACAATAGATCCCGGTCATGGCGGTATGGATAGTGGAGCAGTAGTAGACAAAAAAGAAGAAAAAGATTATACCATGGCAATAAGTACCAAAATAAAAAACAACTTAGAAAAAAATGGTATTAAAGTAAAGATGACTCATACAGAAAATCAACTAACAAAGAACGATTACTTTGATGAATATAATAAAAATGGTCGAGCTGTTATACCAAACGAAGTAAAATCAAAATATACTTTTTCCATCCATATAAACCAAAATAACTCATCCAAAGCAAGTGGTATAGAAGTATATACACCGGATAACATAAACTATGAATTTGCTAAGTCATTAGCGGATAATCTATCAAAAAATACAAGTTTCGACTATTCCAACGCCAAAAAGTACAAAATGTATAATGGTGTCTATACCCATACATTTAGTCAAAATGAAATATCAAATTCACTAGAAGGATATAAAAAGAAAAACTATAAACCATATAATATAACAAAAACATCAAATTATTTATATATAATAAGAGAAACAGGGGGCTATATGACTGGAGCATATGTTGATAATAGCAATCCAGAAAAAGTAGGAACAAATCCATATTACAATAGCAATATAGGTAATGAATCATATCTACTAGAATTGGGATATTTATCAAATAAAAATGATCAAAGTATACTAGATAAAGAAGAAGATAAAATAGCCGAAGTCATAGCAAATACAATCATTGAAGAACTATCAAAGCAATAAAGTGTAAAATAAGTGTAAAGTATAAAATTTAATCAAAAACCAGTTTTAGTAATTGTAAATCAGCCAAAAAGATTTTTATCCAAAATAAAGATCTTTTTTTTCTGCTCTAATAACCATTAAAAACCATTTTTACCATATTTGTTTGAAAGATATAATTATGCTATAGTGCCATTGAAAGGAGGTATTATGGTTAATCAAATAGTTTTAGTAGGAAGAATAGTAAGAGCACCAGAAGTAAGAACAACAGAAACAGGAAAAAAAGTATCCACTATTACATTAGCAGTTCCAAGAAATTATAAAAATGCTAATGGTGAATATGATACAGACTTTTTAGATTGTACACTATGGTCATCAATAGCCGAATCAACAAGTGAGTATTGCCAAAGCGGTGATATGATTGGTGTAAAAGGTCGCCTTCAGAACAGAATAATAGAAATGCCTGATGGTAATAAAAAAAGAAAAACTGAAGTAATAGCGGAAAAAATAACTTTCTTAAGTTCAAGTCAACGTAAAGCAGACAATTCCGAAAGAGAAACAAAAATAACAGAAGAAAAACGCAAAGCAGATGAATAATCTGCTTTCGTTTTAAAAGAAGGATGATATAATGGAATACTATCAAAAAATAAAAAAAGAATTTATAAATAACAACACAAATAAAGAAGTAAAAGAATATTATAGAAATATTAATGACCTGCAAGTATATTACAATGTAGGCAAATTACTATCAATAGAATTATCTAAGTCAAATCTAGAAGCAAAAGAACTAATAAAAGAATATTCCCAAAAATTAACAGAAGAAATAGGTAAAGGGTATAATTGGTATAACCTATATCGTATGTTAGAATATTATAATCTATTAAACACTAATAAAGAATTGCAAAATCTACCATCTAAACTTTCTTGGACTCATTTCTCTATTCTTATAGATTTAAAAGATATAAATAAAATAAATTACTATGCCAAATTAGCAGTATATGAAAACCTATCATATCGTAAATTACGAGAAAAAATAAAGAATAACAACTATGAAAATAAAATTCCAATAAAAAAGTTAAATAATAGTATATCTAAAGAAATGTTAAAAAATCTATTATTGCAGGATATAGATAATTTTCTTTCCCTTTTAGGAGAAGATATAACATATGTAAAAAAGAATTATCTAATAAGTAAGCAAGAATACATAGACGTATTATTATATAGTATTAAAAAAAATAGCTATATAGTAGTACAAATAAAAAATGACGAATTAAACAAAGAATATCTAGAAGAAATAAAGAAGTCCATGCATTATATAGATAAAAAAGTAAAAACTAATAAAGAAAACAAAACAGAAGGAATAATTATTGGTAAATATAATGAAAAATATCAAATAATATTCACAAGTAATCCCAATATAATTATGAATAAAACCATAAAATATTAATAAAAATCATCAAAAAAAGCCAAAATTCATTCAATTATATATACATTTTCACAATTTTGTTATAAAATAATATTAACAAGGAGATAACTGGTAGGAAGGAAAGTAATTATGATAGGTAAAAGGCTAAAAGAATTAAGAATTCAAAAAGGGTTATCACAGCAAGATTTAGGAGATGCCATTGGCGTAACTAAAGTATCTATTTGTGGCTACGAAAATGGAACTCGTCTTCCAAATCTAGAAAAACTAGTCAGTTTAGCAGAAGAATTAGAAACCACAACAGATTATTTGCTGGGTAGAGAAATAAAAATAGTTGAAGGTGAAGAAAAAAATTACATAGGATCAATATCTTATGATGATGTTAATTTAATATTAGAATTAAGACATTATCCAAATTTATATAATAAAATACTGAAAGATGTAAAAAGATCTGCAAATATAATAAACAAAAGAGTAATGAATCAGTAATAAAGAAAGAAGGAATATTATGATAGATATTAGAGATTTATATGAAAAAGATTATATTGGTAAAGAAATAACAATTAGTGGATGGATAAGAAATCATCGTAAACAAGCCCATTTTGGCTTCATTGATTTATCCGATGGTACTTACTTCAAAAACCTACAAGTAGTATATGATGATAAACTAAAAAAATTTGATGAAATAACAAAATTAAAATTAGGTTCAGCCATTACAGTTAAAGGAAAATTAATCAAATCACCAAAAGAAGGACAAGAATTCGAATTAACATTAGAATCATATACTTTAGAAGGAGATTGCCCAGACGACTATCCACTTCAAGCTAAAGGTAGACCAACTAGAGAATTCTTAAGAGAAATAGCCTATTTAAGACCAAGAACAAACTTATACAATGCAACATTCAGAGTAAGAAGTGTAGCAGCGTATGCTATCCATAAATATTTTCAAGATAGAAATTATGTATACTTCCATGCACCATTAATAACCGCTGCTGATTGCGAAGGCGCAGGAGAAATGTTCGAAGTAACTACTTTAGATCTAAATAAAATAGCAGAAACACATAAAGTAGACTATTCAAAAGATTTCTTTGGAAAAAGAGCATCACTTACTGTATCAGGACAATTAGAAGCAGAAACATTTGCTATGGCTTACAAAAAAGTATACACATTTGGTCCAACATTTAGAGCGGAAAATTCCAACACCAAAACTCACGCTTCAGAATTTTGGATGATAGAACCAGAAATAGCCTTCTGTGATTTAGAAGAAGATATGAACATTATGGAAGATATGTTAAAGTATGTAGTAAAATATGTTCTAGACAACTGTCCAAATGAAATGGAATTCTTCAACAAGTATGTAGAAAAAGGATTAATAGAAAAATTAACTAAATTATTAAACAGTAATTTTGTTAGAATTGATCATAAAGATGTCATAAAAATACTAAAAGAAGCAAAAGTAAATTGGGAATTCGAACCAGAATATGGTGAAGATATAGCAAGAGAACACGAAAAATATATTACAGAATACTTTGATGGTCCAGTATTTATAAAAAATTGGCCAAAAGATATTAAAGCCTTCTATATGAAACAGAACAAAGATGGTAAAACCGTAGCAGCTGTTGACTTAGAAGTTCCAGGAGCAGGAGAATTAATAGGTGGAAGTCAAAGAGAAGAAGACTATGACAAATTAATAAGCAGAATGAAAGAAATGCATATGGAAGAAGAAGGAATGGAATGGTATTTAAATCTAAGAAAATATGGTGGATGCATTCATTCAGGATTTGGTATGGGCTTTGAAAGATTAATTATATATTTAACAGGAGTAGACAACATAAGAGATGTAATACCATATCCAAGAACACCTGGTAATTGTGATTATTAATAATAGATAGTTAGAAATAACTATCTTTTTAATATCTATAAAGAAAGTAAATTTATTTGTTTTATTATTATATATTACCTATATCTGTAAATACTATAATTGGAAAGGAGTAATAATATGAAAAAAAGTTTAATAGTATTAGCAGCATTAATAGTATTATCAGGTTGTGGTATGAATGAAAAAACAACATGTACCAATGAAAACAAAGTTGGTAATATAACATCAAAAGTAACATATGAAATAGAACACAAAAATAATGATGTAAAAAAAGTAATTCTTACCTATGACTATCGTGATGATCATACTGATGGTGTAGGAACAGGTACCGATGGTACTACTAAAGATAAAGAAGATAATAATACCACCAATAATGATAACAAAAACGATAATACAACTAAAACACCAACAGATAATGACGGACTTATAGGTGGAGTAACAGGTGAAGCACTAGATGATATAGTAACAGGTGCAGCAGATGGAATACTAGATATAGCAGGTATAAAAAGAACACATAATAATAAAATAAGTACCTATAGTAGTATTAAAGGTGTAACTACTAAAGTTGATGTAGATAACGAAAATGATTATAAAATAACATACACCTATGATCTAAAACAATTATCTGATTCTGACATAACATCATTAGGAATAAACAAAGATTATACTACATTAAAAAACAATTACACAAGTCGTGGTTTAATCTGTAAGTAAAGATCTCTAATATAGAGTTCTTTTTTTCTTTCAAATAATTGTTATTTTGTCATAAATGTGATAAAATTATATTAATATATAAGATAGAAAGAAGGAATACTATGTCAAAATATAAAACTATGGATGCCAATGAAGCAGTAGCAAGAGTAGCTTATAAATTTACAGAAGTAGCAGGAATATATCCAATTACACCAGCTTCACCAATGGCCGAAAAAATAGATGTATTAAGTAGTAATAACGAAATAAACTTTTGGGGAAATAAAGTAAAAATAGTTGAGATGCAATCAGAGGCTGGAGCAGCTGCTATGGTACACGGAGCGTTACAAAGTGGAGCATTATCTAGCACCTTCACTGCAAGCCAAGGGTTATTATTAATGATACCAACACTATATAAATTAGCAGGAGAAATGTTACCAGGAGTAATACATGTAGCAGCACGTTCACTATCAACTCATTCATTAAGTATTTTTGGAGATCACCAAGATATTTATGCTGTAAGACAAACCGGTGTATGTATGTTATCATCAGCATCTCCTGAAGAAGCTTATCATATGGCTATGATAGCTCATCTATCAAGTATAAAATCATCACTTCCATTTATAAACTTTTTTGATGGTTTCCGAACAAGCCACGAAATAGATAAAATAAAAGAAGTAGATCTAGCAAAAATAGAAACATTAATTGATAAAAATGCTCTAAAACAATTTAGAGATAGAGCAATATCTAATGCCCATCCAAATACAAGAGGTACCGCTGAAAATGAAGATGTATATTTTCAACATGCAGAATCAAGAAACAAAGATTATACCAATGCCATTGAAATTGTTGAAAATTACATGAATAAAATAAATAAAATAACCAAAAAAGATTACAAACCATTTAACTATTACGGTAGTAAAAATGCCGATAAAGTAATTATAGCAATGGGTTCAGTATGTGAATGTATTGAAGAAGTAGTAGATAAACTAAATACAACAGGCTACAATGTTGGCTTAGTAAAAGTACATCTATATAGACCATTTAGTATAAACCATTTAAAAGAAGTATTACCAAAAACAGTAAAACAAATAGCTGTACTAGACAGGACAAAAGAACCAGGAAGTGTAGGAGAACCATTATACCTAGATGTTGTAAATGCTTTAAAAGATACCAATATAAATATTATAGGTGGAAGATATGGCCTATCATCAAAAAACACAACACCATCAATGATAAAAGCAGTATATGATAATTTAAAAGAAGAAAAGAAAAACAATTTTACTATCGGAATTGAAGATGATGTAACAAACTTAAGCTTAAAAGTAGATAACAATTTCCATCTAGATAATGAAAATTATGAAATAATAATTTATGGTTATGGTTCAGATGGTATGGTATCGACATCTAAAGATCTTCTAAGAATAATAGGAGATAATACCAAAAAATATGTTCAAGGTTATTTTCAATATGATTCAAAAAAATCAGGAGGTGTCACTAGAAGTCATCTAAGAATATCCAATAAAGAAATAAAAAGTACATATTATGTAGATAATCCTGACTTTATAATAGTATCAAAAGATACATATATGTATAAATATGATATTTTAGATAACCTAAAAGAAAATGGTATATTATTATTAAATACAAATCTAAATGAAGAAGACCTAATAAAATCATTACCAAATAAAGTAAAATATTTATTAGCCCTAAAAAAAGCCAAACTATATATAATAGATGCCTATAAATTAGTAAACGAATTAGGATTAAAAAATAAAATAAATACCTGCATGGAAACTTGTATCTTTAAAATAATGAATGTTTACGATATCAATAAAGCCATATCAGTAATGAAAGATAACAATAAAACAAGATTTATTTCTAAAGGTCAAAATATAATTGATATAAATAATAAAGTAATAGATAATTCAATTAAATACTTAAAAGAATTAGAAGTAAATCCAGCATGGAAAAATTTAAAATATAAAGATAACAAAAAACTAACATTCAATGAAACAATAAATCTATTAAAAGGAGATAGCCTTCCTGTAAGCAGTTTCTTAGATAAAAAAAGCGGTATCTTTGAAGGTGGTACTACGAAGGATGAAAAGAGAAATATAGCAGAAAATATTCCTGAGTGGATAAAGGAAAATTGTATAGAATGTAATCAATGTGCCTTCTCATGCCCTCATGGAGTAATAAGACCATTTCTTCTAGATAAAAAAGATGACAAAATAGAAAGTATCCCATCATTAATGCCTAAAGATAAAGAATTCACTATTGGTATAAATTATGAAGCATGTACTGGTTGTGGTGTATGTGTTGAAACATGTCCTGGAAAATTAGGAAATAAAGCTTTAAAAATGGTACCAAATAAAAGACATGATGAAGATTTCGATTATCTTTTAAAACATAACTGCAACAATCAAAACGAAAGTAAACTATTAAATGTCAAAAATATAAGTTTTAAAGAACCAAAATTTGAATATTCAGGAGCTTGTGCTGGTTGTGGTGAAACACCATATATAACAAATTTAACCAGAGTATTCGGAAATAATTTAATCATATCGAACGCTACTGGATGTTCATCAATATATGGAGGAAGTGTACCTAGTATGCCATACAGCATTCCATGGGCCAACTCATTATTTGAAGATAATTCAGAATATGGTTATGGAATTCTAACTGGTATAAATCTAAAAAGAAATAAAATAAAAAAATACATGGAAGAATATCCACGAAATAAAACATTCAAAACATGGTTAGAAAATATGAATGATTACAACATATGTACCGAGGTAAAAGAAAAAATAAATTATAAAAAGCATCCATATCTATTAGAAATGAAGGACTACATAGTACCAAAATCATTATGGGTTTTAGGAGGAGATGGCTTTGCTTATGATATTGGTTATGGCGGTTTAGACCATATATTATCAAAAAGTGAAAATATAAATATTTTAGTCTTAGATACCGAAGTATATTCAAATACTGGTGGACAATCATCCAAGTCATCAAATCTAGGTTCAATAGCATCATTTACATCAAAAGGAAAAGAAAACTATAAAAAAGACTTAGCACGTATTGCTATGTGTTATCCACATGTCTATGTAGCTACTACTAATATTGGATATAATAAAGAACAATACCTAAAAGTATTAAAAGAAGCCGCAGAACATAATGGACCATCCTTAGTAATAGCATATTCACCATGTATAGAACATGGAATTAAGACAGGTATGGAACATTCACAATCAAATGCATATCTAGCAAGTAAATGTGGTTACTTCATAACATTTAGATATAATCCTGATATAAATAAATTAACATTAGATACAGCAAATCCAGATTTTACCAAATACGAAGACTACTTAATGACCGAAAATAGATTCGCCAATTTAAAAAGAGTAAATAAAGATCATGCTAAAGAAATACTAGAAAAACAAAAACAGTGGGCTATAAACAGATATAACTACTATAAAAAAATAAGTGAGGAATAATATGGAAGAAAAAGAATTACCAAAATTAGAATTAGAAGTACCAGAAGATAATAATTTAAAAACATACTTAGATGACACCATAGATTTAAATGAAGTAATAAAGGAAATAAAAGAAAATGACAGTAAATGAAGAAAGAGAAGTATTTTTAAGAACCATTAGTAGTTATTTCAAAAAAAATAGTAACATTCCATTAGAAAAAAAATATATATATTCATATTTAGCATCTCATACTACCAAAGATGGCTATTTACAAGGCATTCCAAGAGAAAGCTTAGTAAATGTTCAACTACATTTAAATGAAAAATACAAAGGATTAGAAGGAATTAATACATTTACTGGACCAAAGCCAAATAATGTCTTCTGGGTCATTGAAAATAGAGGACAAATGAAAGATAAAAATTTCTACGAAGACATTAAGGACAGTATAAAATTATACTTACCAGTAGATGCTAGCAATATATATGAGGTATCAACTAAAGTACTAGATTACATAATAAAAGAAGGTATTCATATTCAAGCCAAAATAGCTAAAAACACGCGTAGTGATGTCTTTGTAATAAGAGTTTTAGACAAAGATAAATTAGATAAATTATTAAATTACATAAATAGTTTAGATTATAATTCAAAATCAAAACCAAATCCATTTGCCCTAAATGTAGGAAGAGTAAGTATAACCAAAGACGGAATGATGTCATATAACACAGTATTAGCTGAATATATAACAGAATATCTAAAATCGGAGAGAGAAGAAGTAACATTAGAAAACTTCAAGAAATTTATGCACAAACAAATAAATAAAATACCATCTTCCAATAAAAATAAATATATGATAGTAGATCTTATTATAAAAAACTTAGAAAACACTTTAACACTTGAAGAACTATTAAGCTATAATCAAAAATTAGTAGTAGACAATAGAGTAACTCAAGTTTCAGAAGAAGATAGAAATAATATATTACGTTTAATAAACGGTTTAAATGTTTTCTATAATTTAGAAGAAACACATAAAAGAATAGAAATGTATTTAGCTACCGGTAATATAAATTATTTCACTAGACAAAATGGCATAAGAAAATTTGTTGAAGAGCACCTACCAGTAGAGCAGATGAGGACAGCACTCTATGAAATGGGATGGAGTGCCTTAGTAAATAGTATAGACGAAACATATAAAAAGTATGGTGAATTACAAGTTATAAAAGCAGTAGAAAGAATAGTGGATGTAGGTAGTATTGAAGGCTTAACAAATACTAATAATGCAAGAAGCTACTTAGGATTTATTACCTCACCAGAACTATTACAAAAAATAATTCTAAAACAGGCTAGTAGTAGCATAAATATAGAAAATCAAAGTATTGAAGATATTGCATTTCAAGTAGTTGGAAAAGCTTATGAAGAAATAGAATACAAAAATAAACAAAAGAAGAATGGTAGAAATTAACAATAAAAATCTATCATCTTTTTTTGACAAAATTAGTAATATATGATAAAATTAAACTTGCCTAAAAAAGAACTTCTTTTTAATTGACAAAATATTCATTTTTTGAGATAATTTTAATATAGAGGTGAGTATATATGTACAAAGATAAAATAACTTTGACTATGCAAGATATTTTGGAAAAAGAATTCAAAATAGATGCTCGTGGCTATAGACTTCAAGAAGTAGATAAGTTCTTAGATATAATCATAAAAGATTATAATGAATATAATAATATTATAAGAACTCTAGACAAAGATAGAAAAACCTTAATTGAAGAAAATCAAGCTTTAAAAAATGAAGTAAGAAATCTAAAATCAAGCATTGAAGCCGCTAAAATAGGCGACAAAGAAATAACCAATGTGGATCTATTAAGAAGAGTATCACAATTAGAAAAAATAATATTAGGAAAATCACAACAATAATTATCTGGGTAAATGCTGCACTATGTGTAGAGGAAAGTCCATGCTCGCACTATCTGCGATGATAGTAGTGTTTGTGCTTAGGGAAAAAATAACCTAAGGCAGGTAACTGACGGCTTTTACTTTATCTAAAGGTAACCATGATAAAGTAGATATAAAAGTGCCACAGAGACGAGTCTAATTAGAAATAATTAGAATGAAACGAGGTAAACCCCACAAGCGAGAAACCCAAATTTTGGTAGGGGAATCTTCTAAGAAAAATTGAATTCAAGGAAGAATGACATTGTCATAGATAAATATTTACCGCCTAGAAATAGGTACAGAACATGGCTTATAAGATTAATTATTTATATTAAGGAGTAATATGAAAAATATAGGACTTAAATTAAAAGAAAAAAGGGAAGAAAATGGTCTATCTATTGAAGAGGTAGCGGAAGATTTAAAAATGCGTCCATCCCAAATAACAAGTATTGAAGAGGGAAAAAAGGATGATTTTAAAGATATCTTCTATTTAAAATATTTCATTAGAGATTATGCAAAATATCTAGGATTAGATAGTGAAAAAATAATAGATGAATTTAATGAGTATCTCTTTGATGAAACATCAAAAATACCTATAGACATCATAGAACAAGCTAAAAAAGAGAAAAAAGAAGACACTGAAGAGTTATCATCTCCATATACAAAGAAAGAAAAAAATAAAATTAAAATACCAAAAATAATAATAGGATTATTTATACTAATAATACTAATTATAGTAGGTTACACAATAGCAAGTAATTATAAAGGTAATGACTTTAGTGATAACAATATAACATATAGTATAAGGAGATAAAAATGAATAAAGCAAATAAAATAACAATAACAAGAATAATTATGTCTATGATAATAATATTATTATTGTTGTTTCCATTCGATGAGGTGGGATTAGAATTTCCTACATATCTAGTTGGTGGCAAAGTATTAGTAGACTTAAAATATATAATAGTGGGCATTCTATTTATAATAGCATCACTTACTGACTTTTTAGATGGCTATGTAGCTAGAAAATATAATCTAGTAACTGATTTTGGTAAAATGATTGATGCTATAAGTGATAAATTATTAACAAATTCAGTATTAATAATATTAGCCTGCAATGGAAAAATAAGCACTATCGTTGCAGTAGTAATAGTAATGCGTGATATAGTTGTAGATTCAATAAAAATGGTAATAGGAAACCAAGGCGCTGCCGTAGCGGCAATAGGCCTAGCCAAAGTAAAAACTGCTACTCTAATGGTTGGTATCATTTTAACACTATTTAGTAATTTACCATTTGAATTAATATCACTAAGAATATCAGACTTCTTATTGGCTATAGCGGCAGTATTATCTATAATATCAGCAGCAAAATATTATATAATGGCAAAGCCATATTTACAGAATAAATAGTATTCAAAATACTATTTATTTTTATTTTTAACAAAAAACACGAACAAATGTACTTTTTGGTGTTGACATTTAAAAAAAACTATAATATAATTATAGTGTAATTAAAGAAAGTACAAGAAGGAGAGAAAAATATGGCAAAAAAAGTAGAAACAGATTCAGCTTTAGATCAAGTATTAGCAGACATAGAGAAACAATTTGGTAAAGGAGCAATAATGAAATTAGGAGAACAAGAACATACAAAAGTAAAAGTAAGTTCTAGTGGCTCACTAAGTCTAGATATAGCATTAGGAGTAGGAGGATATCCCAAGGGAAGAATAATAGAAATATATGGTCCCGAATCTTCAGGTAAAACAACATTTGCTTTACATGCAATTGCTGAAGTACAGAAAGAAGGCGGTAGAGCAGCTTTCATTGATGCAGAACATTCATTAGATCCAGTATATGCACATAATTTAGGAGTAAATACCGATGAACTATTATTATCACAACCAGATACAGGAGAACAGGCTCTAGAAATATGTGATGCTTTAGTAAAAAGTGAAGCAGTATCCATAATAGTAATCGATTCCGTAGCGGCTTTAGTTCCTCAAGCAGAAATAGATGGAGAAATGGGCGATTCCCATGTAGGACTTCAAGCAAGATTAATGAGTCAGGCCTTAAGAAAATTATCTGGATCAATCAACAAAACAAATACAATTGTAATTTTTATAAATCAATTAAGAGAAAAAGTAGGTGTCTTATTTGGTAATCCAGAAACAACACCTGGTGGTAAAGCTTTAAAATACTATTCTTCAGTAAGATTAGATATAAGAAGAGGAGAACAATTAAAACAAGGTTCAGAAGTTATTGGAAACAAAACTACCATAAAAGTAGTAAAGAATAAAGTTGCTCCACCGTTTAAAACAGCAGTAGTAGAAATAATGTATGGAGAAGGAGTATCAAAAGAAGGAGAACTATTAGATCTAGCCTCAGAAATAGGAGTAGTAGAAAAAAGCGGGGCTTGGTATGCTTACAAAGGTGATAAAATTGGACAAGGAAAAGAAAATGCCAAATTATATCTAAAAGAAAATCCAAAAGTAACTGCTGAAATAGAGAAGAAAGTAAGAGAACATTATAATATATCATCAGATAAAAATACTTCCAAAGTAGAAGAAAAATCAAAAAAAGAAACAAAAAATAAGGAATAAATGCATATTCCTTTTTTTCTTCAAGTATGTTAGAATATATATAGGTGATTAAATTGAAAAAATGTTTAGTAGTATATAATCCAAATTCGGGTAAATACAACAAAAAAGAAACTCTACCAAATATAAAAAAAATACTTGAAGAATATAATTATGAAGTAGATATCAAAGAAACAGGAAGTAAAGGTGATGCCACTTCCATAGTGGCTAAATATCCATCTTGTGATTTATTAATATCCATTGGAGGAGATGGAACTTTTAATGAAGTAATGACTGGTAATTTTAAAAGAAAAGAAAGATTAACATTATGCCATTTACCTTCAGGAACAACAAATGATATTGGAGCTATGTGGGGCTATGGAAAAAATTTAATTAGTAATTTAAAATTAGCTTTAGATGGAGAAGTAAAAAGAATTGATGTATGTACAATAAATAATAGACCATTTGTCTATACTGCAGGTTTTGGTAAATTTATGAATATCCCATATGAAACACCAAGAGAACTAAAAAAAAGGCTTGGACATTTAGCTTATATCAAAGAAGGAATAAAAGATTTCTTCAGAAAGGTAAAATCATATGATGTAACATATGAAATAGATGGAGAAGAGTATCGTGGTTTATTCTCCTTTGCCATTATAACTAATGCAAATCGTGTAGCGGGTATAAATAACTTCTATAAAGATATTAAATTAAATGACAATAAATTTGAAGTATTATTATGTAATATAACTAGATTACATGACCTAGTAAAAGCTTTATACTTTTTTACAAAGTATGATGCCAGTAGAATACCAGGATTTTACTTCTATAAAACAGATAACCTAACAATAAAATTTAACACACCATTAAAGAAAGCCTTATGCATAGATGGTGAATCATTACCAGATTTAAGTGGTAAATACGAAATAAAAATAGATCATGATGTTCATGTATTAATGCCATCAAAAAACATTAATACACTATTTATAGAGGATAAAAAATAATTATCCTCTTTTCTAATTAAAAGCAATTTCAACATCAATATTCTTATCACAAATAGCAATATATAAAAATATAATACCACTAATAAGTACAAATAATGAACCAATAAAAGAAGCCAGTTGTAGCTTTTTAACATCATTACTAACATTATCATCTAATTCCTTATAATCATTATAACTACTTTTAGCAAAATGATAATACACGATAACTAATATAGAAAAAATAAGAATAAGTAAACCTTGATATTCCTTCTTACTTTCTTCATCATCAAATAATAAATACTTAGTCTCCTTACTATTAGCATAATAACTAAGTATAATAATAATTAAATATATTATCCATATAAAATTTTCTTCACGAATATCCTCTAATTTACTTAATTTATCTTTATTCATAGTATATAATATTCATTACACAGTTGAATAATAATAAACTCTATGTTAAAATAATATAGCAGGAGGTAATAAGATGAAAGAAAAAGATAGACAGTTAATAGTGGAAAGAATACAAAAAGATATAGAAGAAAGAAAGTTACTACAAGAGAAATATAATAAACTACAAAATCTATTAATGGATCCTCAAGTACTAGCATATATATCATTATCTGAAGATATAAAGAAAATAGAAAGAAGACAAAGTATCTTTAAAAATTCCCTAAAAGAAACTATAAATATAGAATTTAATAGAGCTTTAAATAATAGAACAAAAGATAAACAAATATCACCATGTAATCATGATATATGGCTATATCAAGGTTCATATTATATGGAAAGTGACTTGTGGTGTGATTGTGAATATGAATCACTAGTGGCAAATGAAACAAATGAAAAATTTGAATTTAATCGTTATATGTGCTTAGAATGTGGAAAGTCAGTTAAAGTATCAAATTGGCAAGATTTTGAAAGCAAACACTATGTATTAAAAAATTATGATAAACATCATGATTGTACTTATTATCGCAATTTATATTATCAATACCTTTATAAACTTTCAATAGAAAAATCAAAGAATCATATAATAGATGAATTTAACAAAGATAAAGAATTATCAAAAATAAAAAAACTAACAAAAAAGATTATTAATAAATAAAAAATTAATAATCTTTTTATTATTAATATTTATATATAAAATAAAAAAAGCCTTATAAATAAGACTTGATATCATTATTGGTGGAGCCGAGGGGATTCGAACCCCTGTCCGAAAACAAAGTCATTTAACCTTCTACAAGATTATTGGATTATCAAATTCGCAAAGTAAATAGACAACCCACAATCATAATTACTCGCTAGTTTATAGTTATTCATCATAATGCCTAAACAAACATTACAATATAGTCTGCTTTATAAGTCCTTGCTAATCCTCACAGACAAAGAATTAGAAGAACCTGTCGCTACCTATAAGTTAGGCATAAGCAACAGCGTTTTTATAGCTGTTTCCAGTTATATTTAATTTATCCCACTAACGTAGAGAAATACGTCTTGCTAATTAAACACTCATATTTCCGTCGAAGCCAAAAGCGACCCCATTACATAAATATTTTAACATTCATACATTTATTTGTCAAATTTTTTAAATAAAAATGATTGTAATATTGAGAAAATTAATGTATAATTACATTAGAATAAATGAGGTGTTTTTAACGTGGATACAAATACAAATAATAATAATTATTTTGGAGTAAGACATTATAAAGTACATGTCGTAAAACAAAGAATGAAACCATTAAAAATGATATCTAGTATCATATCATATGCAATATTTATCTGGTTATTATTAATAGGTGCATTACTACTAGTATATATAGCAGATATCAAAATAAGAGCAGCTAAAGGAGATAATACGCCACCTACATATAATGCTTATGTAGTACTAACAGGATCAATGGTACCAGAGATAATGCCTAATGATGTAGTAATAACTAAGAAGAAATCAGCAGAAGAATTACAAGTAGGGGATATAATAACATTTGTAACTTCTGATCCAAGATTATCAAATATAATAGTAACACATAGAATAAAAAATAAGTATTACGATTCAACTACCGGAAAATATACATATCAAACTAAAGGAGATGCCAATAATACCGAGGATTTCACTTTAGCAGAAGATAAAAATGTAATAGGAAAAGTAATATTTAAAATACCAAAAATAGGCTATATCCAACAAATATTAGCTACAAAAGGTGGATTAATAATTGTTGTATTAATACCATGCCTAGCAATACTATCTTATGATATCGTAAAATTAGGAAGAAATATCGGTAAAAAGAAGAAAAAAGAAGAGAGTAACGTAACAGTAGTAAGAAGGTGATATAATGTCCAAGAATAATAAATTCTATGTAAAGAAAATAAAAAAAGACAACATCACTGTAGCGGAAGAAAAAAACTATAAATCCCCATTTATACTGTTTTTAGTAGCTAATGGTCGATTAATATTCATAATAACATTATTATTATCAATAACAACTTTGATAATATCAACATCATTAGTATTCAGAAATATGCTTGGTTCAACATATAAATCAGATAAAAATAATACTAATACTACTACTGATAATAGTAATGTAGTAGTAACAGTCGATATATCTGATGAATGTAATCTAAATAATACAACACCAATTACTGAAGAATATGCCACTAAACTATTTGATAGTAGTAGGCAAATAAATACAGCAAATACCGGCGTAGTAATAAAAGTAAAAGAAAAAACATTAAAAGACAGAATCATCATATTCTATTCTGACAAAACAGCATTAATAAAATATAAAGATGGAACATATTTAAGAGTATTTAGAGTAAATAATAATTATGGTGTCAATGAAGATGGAACATTCGAGGCTAAAGCAGAAACCAGAAAAGTAACCGCTAAAGAAATAACTAATAAAGATTTAGGAATAAAACTACTATACTTATCTGATGGTAGTCTTGAAGTAACAAAGGGTGATGTATGTTTCTTTGTAAGAGATGGCGATATAACATCATCAGTAGATAAGTTCTATACCAATTTAAGTATCGTTTCACTTCCAACAAAGAAAGAATCAAATAAAACATATTATTCAAATGGAACAATAAAAGAAAATGACTACTTATTAGTGGACAATAAACAAATAAAATCAACCGAAACAAAGAAAATTCATGATAATATAACAATAATATACTATGAAAACGGTTTTGCTGAAATAATTCAAGATAAACAAAGTATTATAGTAGAAAAAAGTGAACATATTATTTATGATAACAATATCTTAGAGATAATAGATAATAGTAAATCAGAAAAAGTAGATACTGATAATTTAATAGATATTAAGAATATAAAATTAAAAAATAATAATAAAAAAGAAGTAAATTATTTAATACTTTTAGAGGAGACAAGTAATTATAACAAATACAACGTATCTAAAAGATTACCAAATGAATATATAAAATATTTAGTATCAATTAATAATAAAAAACAAGATATAAAACTACTAAATAATAATATAAAAGGTACTAATAAAACAAAAGGTTTAAAATTAACTAATAATGCCTATCAAATATATGAAGGAAAATTACCAAAATCAGGAGAGGCCAATATAAAAATAGGTATGTGGGTAGATTATAAAACCATTACAAATGAATATATGAATTCAGCATTCATAGGTACCGTAAAAGTATATATAGAATAATAGACATAAAAAAATAAATATGATATAATTAAAAAGGATAATAGGTGGTGAGTATATGAATAAAAAGAAAATAATGATAATAGTATCATCAATAATATTAGTATTAGCAGCTTTATTTACAACTACATACTCACTATTCTATAAAGAAGATGTAGCGGCTAATCCAAGTAACTATAGCACCGGAATATTACAAATAGAAGCAACATCATTATCTGATACAATATCATTAGATAGTGCTCTTCCTATGACAGATGAAGAAGGAATAGAAACAACACCATATGTCTTTTCAATTAAAAATACAGGTAATATAGATTATAAGTTTGATGTAAAACTATTATCTACTAGTTCTAATACTATAAATTCTCAATATATAAAATTAAACATAGATAATGGTAGTCCAGTAACATTATCATCATTAACAAATAGCATTATTAAAAGTAATGTTGTAGTAAAAGCCAAAGAAAGTATTAATATAACCCTAAGAGTATGGCTAAGTAAAGATACACCTAATACCGAAATAGGAAAAACATTTAATTCACAAATAGTAATAGATGGACAATCAATATATACATCTACTAATAATGATCCAGCACTAGATACCTTAACTAATTTAGGACTTTCAGTAGATACAGAACATACTCCTGATTTTACTACTTGTAGTGGTAATAGTGGCGTTAAAAAGAATAATAGGGGTGAAACTTTAGCTACTGGATTAGGCGATGGTACCAACGGTATATATAAAGCAGAAGATGACTTAGGTACTTCATATTATTTTAGAGGAAACGTTCAAAACAACTATGTATACTTTGCTAAGAAATGGTGGCAAATAATAAGAATAAATGGTGATGGAACTATTAGAATGATATATAAAAATATGAATGAATTTATGCCAACATCAAATACTAATGATAAAATGGTGGCAGTACCTTTAGATTCGTCAACCTCAAGTGGGATTGAAAACTCAGTATATAATAGTGATTATAATGATAATGCCTATGTAGGATATATGTATGGAACAGTAGGAACATCAACATATGATGCTACGCATGCTAATACTGAAGATAGTACTATTAAATCAGTAATAGATACATGGTATCAAAATAATTTAAGTAGTTATAGTAAATATATAGCTGATGCTATATATTGCAATGATAGAGAAGTAGTACAAGTAAATAACGTTGGAGGAATGACATTAACTGGTAATGGAGCAGGAACTAATGAGTCAGCTTATGCTGGATTTAACAGAACATATGTTGATCATGCACCAACATTAAAATGTAAAAATAAGAATGATAGATTTACTATAAGTAGTACTTTAGGTAATGGTGCCCTTACTAATCCAATTGCTTTAATTACTTCTGATGAAGTAGTAATGGGAGGTGGAGCAGGATTTGATCTTGCAACGAATACATATATTGCAAATGATAATTATTACTTACAACCTAGAAATGAATATTGGATAATGACACCATTTGCGTACGCGGGCGGTCTTGCTATTGTAGGTAATGTGAATCGTGGTGGTATTGTTCACGGCAACGGTGTCGATTCTGATTTCGCGGTGCGTCCGGTAGTTTCTCTAAAATCTGATGCGATAAGTGGAGGAAATGGAACTTCGAGTAATCCATTCTATGTGGATGAAAAACCTCAAATTGATGTTGAACCTTCATAAGTTATTTGGAACTTGGTTCTGGAGTATGTGCGGGAAACGCTTTTCCCGCACGGGTAAAGAGGGATATACTATAAATAGTGGTCTTTTGCTATATCCTCGCAAGCCTAAGGTCTTTCGAGGTAATCATGAGCCTATAGTCTCATGATTAAATAATTATTTATGAAAAGTAATAATAAAAGTGTATAATTAAGATATTAATTATATCTTTTTTTCTTTCTTTATGATAAAATTATTATTAGGTGATACTATGGCAAAAAAAGAAAATAAAAAAGATAACTTAAAAGGAAAAACAGATACCAAGAAAAAAGCAATAAAAGAAAATAAGAAGAAAGATAACAAGGAAAAAGAAAAATATAGTGCTAAAGAAGTAATAATAGTAATGCTATTTTCTATAGGAATAGGTTTTCTTATGTGTCTAGGCTGTATAAATTTAATAACTGGTAAAAATTATTTAAGAGTAACTAAAGATTTATCCAAAGTAGTAGATACCTACTATGCTATAGTAGATAATTATTATGGAAATCTAGATAAAAAAGCTTTAGTTGATGGAGCAGTAGAGGGAATGATATCTAAGGTAGGAGATACATTTACAAGTTATACTGATACTAATGATACAGAAAACTTCAATGAAACAATCAAGGGATCATATGAAGGTATAGGCTGCTCTATAGCTAAATATAATGATGGACAAATCAAAGTAATAGAAGTATTTCCAGATTCTCCAGCAGAAAAAGCGGGACTATCAGTAGGAGATAGAATAATCAAAGTAGATGGCGAAGATTATACCGATAAAGAAAGCTCAGATATATCTAACTATGTCAAAAATAGTGGAAAAGATAAAGTAGTATTAACAGTTGAAAGAGATAACAAAGAAATAGATATAACTATTAATTTAAGTAAAGTAGAAATACCATATGTAACAAGTAAAGTATTAGAAAAAAATAACAAAAAAATAGGTTATATAGCTATATCACTATTTTCTAGTAATTCATATAAACAATTTAAAAGTAATTTAGATAAAGTAGAAAAAGAAAACATAGACAGCCTAATTATAGATGTAAGAGGAAATAGTGGCGGATATTTATCATCAGTAACCGATATAAGTAGCTTATTTTTAGAAAAAGGTAAAGTAATATATCAACTTGAAGATTCCACAGGAACAATCAAGAAAAAAGATACCACTAAAGAAAAAAGAACTTATCCAGTAGCAGTATTAATAGATTCATCCTCAGCATCAGCTTCCGAAATACTAGCATCCGCTATTAAAGAAAGTTATAATAATGGTTTAGTAGTGGGAACTACAAGTTATGGTAAAGGTACTGTTCAAGAAACAAAAAAATTACTAGATGGAAGTATGATAAAATACACAACGCAAAAATGGCTTACTCCAAATGGCAACTTTATCAATGAAAAAGGAGTAATACCAACCAATGAAGTAATATTAAATGAAGAATATTACAATAATCCAACCATTGAAAATGATAATCAAATAAATGAAGCATTAAATTTATTAACAAAATAGCAATAATTGCTATTTTTTTCATATAATTAATTGGTGATAAATATGATAGTAAAATCAACTGACAAAGAAAAAGAAATCCTAGCCAGATTAATGCGAGCAGAAGCAGTGGGAGAAGGCAACCTTGGTATGCTCATGGTAGGTAATGTTGGAATAAATAGAGTATTAGCAGATTGCTTAACATTCAAAGATATCAGAAGTATATCAGAAATGGTATATCAAAAACCAGGAGGATTCTCAGGAACATCATCATCATTATTTTATGGAAACCCAACAGCCTTAGAAAAATCATTAGCAGAGAGAGTAATAAGAGGTGAGTATTATTATCCCGCCACAAATGCATTATGGTTTTATGCACCAAAAGCAAATACAGCATGTACCAGTACTTGGTGGGATCAGCCTTTAGCGGGAAGATATAAAAATCATTGCTTTTATGAACCACAAAAAGGAATATGTAAGGAAATACACTAATGAATAATCTAATTAAAGGATTCATAATAGGAATAGGAAAAATATTACCAGGAGTTTCAGGAGCCTTATTAGCAATACTTATGGGAGTATATGATAAATCAATAGATTATATTATAAACTTCAAAAGAAATAAAAAAGAAAGCATTAAATACCTATTTCCGATAGGAATAGGTATATTATTATCAATAATATTATTTAGTAAAGTAATATACTATACATTAAGTAAATATTATTTTGAAGTAATGATGTTATTTATAGGATTAATAATAGGAACAACACCATCAATCATCAATAAAACAGAAAAAAAAGATAATTATCTCGTCATAATAAGCTTTCTTATCTTTTTTTTCATATCCATAAGTAATATAGATAACACATATATAAAACAAAATAATTATATAGATTCATTAGTATATTTCATATCAGGTATAACAGAAGCAATAGGTACAGTAGTCCCAGGAGTAAGCTCATCAGCACTCCTAATGATAGAGGGAACATATAATATAATAATTGAAGCTATAGCCAATGTAATAGACATAAAAGTAATAATACCATTCATAATAGGATTAATAATAGGTTTAATAATAACTATAAAAATAATAAACTATTTATTAAAAAAATATAATACAAAAATATATAGCATAATATTAGGAATATTAGTATCAAGCATAATATTATTAATAATAAAATCATTCAAATATAAAGTAACCATACCATCGCTTATATTAGGACTAATAGTATTAACAATAGGAATAATAATATCCACTATATTTAGAGAAAAATAAAAAAAGCCATAAGGCTTTTTAATTTTTAAATTGGTGACCAGTATGGAAAGTGTCTCCATTTATTAAAATAATCGGAAAGGGTTATTGTGAATTATAAAAGTAAACTTTTTAGAAAAAATAATTATTTTGTTTTATATGATTTAAATGATGATATAATTTGTTATTTTGATAGTTTTAATGATTTATCTAGAATATTAAATTATCGTTTATCTGATTTAGTACATGAATACAATCGTAATAAAACAAATAATATAATAGTTATTATTAATAATACTAAATATAAATTAGCAACTTTTTGCTAATTTTTTTTTATAATTTACGGAAGTAAAAAAAACTGATGTTACACTTTTTATAGAAAGGAGAGTGTAATAATGAATAATAAAGAATTCACAATGAAGGGCACAATTGAAAAAGGCGTTTCACAAAAAGGAAACGAGTATGAGTATTTAGCTTTAAAAATTACTGATGATTATACAAAAAGAGTATTTTTAGAAGAAGCTGAAAAAGTTTTACTTTTGAGTAATTCAAAAACTTCTAATCCATTTGGAAAGTAATAACAACATAGTTAACTATGTGTTATATAAAAAGAATAAAAAGAAGAAAAGATTAATTTCTTTGGAGGGAGGTATTCGTTGTGATTGCTGAAGTTACTTTAAGTACAGTATTAACTGATATTGGTAGTGTATTTACTAGCATGATTGGCTATGTTGGTAGCATATGCGAAACTATAGTTGGACAACCTTTACTATTAATAGGTTTTTGTATTCCATTTGCTTTCGCTATTGTATCTTTTGTAAGAAGATTATTTTAATTGAGAGGAGAGAAAAGATTATGAAAAGATTATTTATTAATATTTTTATGCTTTTTTCTTCTTTCTTTTTATTTTCTGGTGTTAAGGCTGCTACTTTACAGCCAGAAATAGATTTGTCATTAATTAATGAAGATTTTTTTCAAATAAAAGAAGCTGCTGAAAATTTTGTAAAAGAAGATGAAACTTATTCTGATGACTTTATTATATACATTTATGGAAGTAGTTTATATGTTTCTTTTTATAAATTAAATAATACTTATATTCCTAATTGTACTTTTCGTTCTTCTGAGTATTTGCTTTGTCTTATAGCTCCTAGGGGTGTTAGTTTAGATGCATTTAAATTTTCTAAAACTTCTCAATCTTTATTTAAATCTACTACTATATCATATAATCGAAATTATATTTCTTATAAAAAAGGTGATTCATTAATTTTTATTCCTTTATATTCTACTTTTGATATAGATTTTAAGAAGTACAATGGTTCTTCTAGTATAGTTTATAAGATAAATGATTTTAGTTCTATTATTTATGATGATGGTACTTATAAGTTTAAATCTTTGTATATGATAAAAAAAGAGTATGATTCTTTTATAGGTAATAAAGATTTAGTTCATCGAGAAGAGAATCAAAAAATTAAAGGTTTTTATGATTTATGTATAGAAAAGATAGGTTATTTGGCTACTGTTATTGTAGGTAATTATGTATATTTGTCTATATTTGCCATATTTATATTGATATTTATATTTAGTTTAATTAAGAGGAGGTATTTATAATGAAAGGTAAGAAAAAAAGATATAGTATATTTGTAACAAAATATTCTAGAGATTATTCAGATATTGAAGATGAAAAGGTATTAAAAAGGACTAATAGTAAGTTATTTGCTAATTATTATTTAAAAGATAGAATGGGTATATTTATGGATTTTTATAAATCTGAAAATATTATTGAGTGTACTGTTTATGATCATTACAATCATAAAGCTATTGCAAGATGTACTTATTTTAATAGAATTAGGAGTGCAAAATAATGAAGAATTTAAAGTATTTATTTTTTATAATACCTTTTTTATTTCTTAATAATGTAAAAGCAGAAGAATATATGTATCATATTCCTACTGGTGATGAGGATCATTATAGTTTTAATTTAAATGAAGTATCTTCTATTTATACGCCTTCTTTTGTTGATAATTATATTAAAGAAATGGTTAAAGAATGGGAAGAAAAATATAAAAAAGATTGGCCTTATTATATTATTTCTGTATATAAAAATTTATCTGGTGATTTTGATTTTAGTATTTCTCTTTTTGTTAATGATGCTATTCCTTCTAGTCTTGTTGATGGTGATACACCTTTTCATTTTGGTACATCTTCATCTGGATCTAGACCTGGTATATTTAGGAATTTTAAAAATGGTGTTTTAGTTAACACTTCTAGTACTAATTCTCTTACTCCCTATATTCTTTGGCGTTATTATATAGATGGTAATATTTATAATAATGATCCTAGCAATATTGGTCGTCATTATTATTTATCTAGTTATTATGATTCAAATTTTGATTGGCTTTACGGTAGAAATGATACATCTATAATAAAAAATGGAGAAGAGACATTATTTACTTTAGACAGTCCTACTGATATTGTACCTACTTATAAAAGTAAGTTTATAAATAAAACTGATTTAAATTATACTGAGATAGATTTAAATAATTATCCTTATGTTGCTTTATCTTTAAAAGATTATAGTAAAACAGAAGAATTTAATTCTATGACCTATGTAAAAGGTCAGTATTGTTTAACACCTGTTTATAATTATGGTTTAACAGAAAGAAAAGATATATTATCAGGTACTCAAATGCAAAGATGTAGTTTGTATTATGATGATTATACACCAATAAGGACTTATATATTAAAATCAGATTTAGAAAATCATTCTATTTATTATTTAAAAGCTTATGATACATCTAAAGAAAATAAGATTAAAGTCGATACTTCTGTATTTAATATTCATTATATAACAGAAGAAGAGAAGAATAATCCTATTATTACTATTAATGGTAAAAAATATACTACTATTCCTTATGATGAGCTTACTGATACTGCTACTAAAAGTGAAAATGAAAATTATGCTTCTGGTGGTAGTTGTGCCGTTGGTGATATAAATTGTACCGCTTCTTTAACTAATGGTAGTATAAAATGGAGCGATATATTTACAAGTCCATTAGATTTTTTAAAAAATATTTGGACTTCAATAACTCAAGTCTTTATTTTAATAACTTATTTTATTGCTTTATTGCCAACTACTTTACAATATTTCTTTTATATAAGTTTTACATTAGCTATAGTATTAGGTATTATTAAAATTATTTTATAGGAGGTATATGAAATGTATGAAGTTATTCAAAATTTAATTGGACCAGTTCCAGAGCCATTTACATTTATATATGGCATCTTAACTTTGGTATTTGGTATGTTACTTTTAGCATTTTTATTTCAATTATTTTATATTCCAATTAAGATGATAGGAAAGTGGTAATATGCTTGAAGTATTAAGATTTATATTAGAAAAGACAGTTGAGTTTTTAAAGATGTTGTTTACTATTGATGTAGGTAACAATTTAACTCTTGGTCTTATGATGTGTATTATATTTATATTTTTACCTTTAGTAATTATAGTTGTAGGCTTTTTAAAGACTACATTAATTGATGAAATAGATGAATCACATGATTTAGGTATTGGTCCGTTTGGTCGTTATATTGGAAAGCATGAATATAGAGGAAAGCATGAGAAAAGATAGGAGAGTGTTTATATGAGTATATTTATACCTTATAGTCCTAGCGATGTTATTCAGTATTTTACTACTACTTTTAGTTTAAATTTAACTGATTTAACATCTTATCAATCATTAATAATAACATTATTAAGTAATATTTATTTTTATGGTTATTGGTTTTTTATATGTTATTTTGCATTGAAAATATTTAATCGAATATGGGAAAGATTCTTTTAGTAGCTCCCAGCGGCGCTGGAGCTACTAAAATTAAAAGGAGATGTAATATGAAAAAATTTTTATTGTTTTCAATATTAACTGGTAGTTTTTTAGGACTATGGGTTATATTTGCTAAGGAGGGTTATATTTAATGAAATTTAAAAACAAAGGTGAAAAAGTATTTTTTGATATGTTAGAAGTTATTAGAGATTTTTCAGTTTTTATGGATGATTATTTTAGTGATTCAGATAATATTAATTCTTATACTTCTAGTATTTATGATGAATATAAAAAATATTCTGAAAAATTAATTGAGATTATAAAAAGTTGTGATAAAAAATGAGTGGTTTAAGTTTTTTCTTTGGTTTATTATGTTTGATTTCTATAGATATAGGCGTAGGTTTTATAATATTTATTTTTTATAGATATTTTGATATGAAATATTTTAGTGATTTAGAAATAAATCAGTTAAAAGAAGAAAATAAATATTTAAGAGAAGAGAATCAAAAAATTAAGGGTTCTACTGATTTTTGGAGTAAGTAATGGTAACATGTATCAGTGGTATTCCTGGAAGTGGTAAGAATGTAAGAGCTACTTATTTAGCCAAGAAACATTTTAAAAAAGAAAATAGTTTATTAAGAAAATTAATTAGGAAGTTATTACATAAACCTATAATAGTAAATAATGTTTATACTACTTATCCAGTTTTATTAAAAAAATATAGGAAGAGATCTAAAAAGAATAATATATATTCAAATAGAGTTACTTTATTTGATTTAGTACCAGATAATAGATTTATCGATAATGCATTAATCATTATAGATGAAACACAAGCTTTTTATGATTCTGAAGAATATAAGAATTTTCCTAAAGAAATAGCAGTTTTTAATCAATTTCACAGACATTTTAATATAAAAGATATATATTATATATCACAACATCCTAGTAGAATAATGAAAAAATTATGTATTTTAGCTAGTGAATTTGATAAGATAAAGACATTTATAAATATACCATTTATAAATATAGGATTTATGCATATCGTTTGTTATTATGAAAGAGATGATTATGGGAAGTATAATCATCCAAAGAAAGAAGCTAAAACTTATGATGTAAAAAATAAATATTGTTTGTTCTTATCTGGTAAAGTATTTAGATCGTATCACAGTAAATATTTAAGAGTATTAAATATAGATAAGCCATTATATAATTGTGGTACATTTGATTCGTTAGATTTGACTAATCAAGAAATTAGCTATATATATCGAGACAAGATATAAGGGAAGGAAACATATTAAAAGTCAATAGAACATGGAATAAAAGCGAAGCGATTATGCCGTGAAAGTCTATTTACTTTTAATGTTTCGCAATAATTTTGCTTCGCAAAGCAAGAAAAGGTTATCAACATTTTTTTGCTTTGGACGAGCCTTACGGCGGTGAGTAAATAAAAGTTTTTGTTTTACTTTTTTCAAAAAGTAATATAATTGGGAGCAATCTCCCATAGGATGACTACGACACATCCTATGGAGTGCATTGTGCATTAAATGGAAGTGAGGTTAAAAAATGATTTATAATACTGTAGAAGATTTAAAAAATGTTATTAATTTTATAAGAAATAAAAAAATAACAAACTTTCAAGTTTTAGTTGATTTAATTATAGATTTAAATGATGATTATATGTTATGCATTTTAGTTGATTATATTGATTTCTTTGAATTATATTTTAAAGATTTAGATTAGGGAGGTAAAAAAATGATTAAATCAGATCTAAAAAAAAGGAATTGGACTTTTGTTTTATATAATGATAGTTGTGCTAAAGATTGGGAAGAGTATTTAATTAGTACTGGTGTACCTTTTGCCTATGCTTATCACGATAAAGATTTAACAGAAATAGGCGAAAAGAAAAAAGAACATTATCATGTGCTTATTTGTTTTGATGGTCCTATTACTTATACAAATGCACTTACTTATGCTGAAAGAGTAGGAGCGGCGAATAATGTTATTCAACCTGCAGGAAGTGTGAGAGGTATAGTAAGATATTTTTGTCATAAAGACAATCCAGATAAATATCAGTATGAAGAAGATATAATACAATGTAGAAATGGTTTTGATCCTTCTGATTACTTTGCATTAACTGTAACACAGACAAAGGCACTAAAAAGGAAAGTGACTAATTTTATAAGAGATAATGACATAGATGAATATGCTGATTTAATAGATTTGCTTATGGATTCAGATTTAGGGGATATGTATGATATAGCTAGTCAGAATACTTTCTATTTTACACAATATATAAAATCTCGTAGAAATATAGAGAAGAGAGGGAGGGAGAATTAAGAAAAATAAAGAATTAAAATCAATTATTGAAAATATGATGCAAATAAAAAATAATAAAAAAACAAAATAATATGTTATAATTAATTCAGAGGTGATTTGACAAGGAATAAATAAAAATGTATAATATCTCGCCGAGGTGAGAGAAATGAGCTTTGAAGAAGCTTATGAAGAATTTAAAATATATGCTTCAAAACGGCATAAAAAAGAAAGTTTTGAGAGTCTTTGCCGAGATTTTAATTGTAAAATATTGCCTTATTTTAAAGGAAGAAACATTTTTAATTTAACTGAAAAGGATATTTTAAGATGGAAAGATGAATTATTGTCATATGATTATAGCAAAAAATACTTATCTAAAATATATTATGTATTTTCTATATTTTTTGATTATTGTTGTTTATATTATGATATAGATAGTAATATTGTTAGAAATGTAGGTAATTTTAAAGTTCAATCCAAAAAAAAGAATAGTGATTATTATACTTTAAATGAATTTGATTTATTTATAAGTGGTTTTGATAATATTATTTACAAGTCATTCTTTATTCTTATGTTTTATACTGGTTGTCGACCTAGTGAGGCTATGGCTTTAAAATTTAGTGATGTAAAAGATAATTATTTGTCTATTAATAAATCAATAGAGCGAAGAGGGAACAGAGATTTATGTACTACTAAAAATGTTTATTCTGTTCGTAATGTTGTTTTATGTAAAAAGGTTATAAAATGTATTTCTGAATTAAAAAAATATTATACTGTTAAATATGGTAAATTTTCTAATGATTATTTTATATTTGGTGGTATTAAGCCGTTAAGTGGTACTTCTATAGATAGATATAAATTAAAAGCTTGTGAAAAGGTTAATATAAGGCCTATAACTCAACATCAATTTAGACATAGTTATGCTACTTATTTAATTAGTAATGGTATTCCTATAAATACTGTTTCTAAGTTATTAGGACATAGTAGTGTAGATACTACAGCTAAAATTTATATACATCAGGATTTAACGCAAGAAAAAAGAGTATTAGATACTCTTAATTCTTATAATTTTTCTTTTGCGAGTCTTTGCCGAGATCTTAAAAGAAAATTATCTATTATAAAACATTTTTAAATGTTTTAATTAAATTTGGTGACCAGTATGGAATTCGAATCCATGAATGCTGCCGTGAAAGGGCAGTGTGTTAAGCCACTTCACCAACTGGCCAAAAAATGGTGGGCCTGAATGGACTTGAACCATCGACCTCACGCTTATCAGGCGTGCGCTCTAACCACCTGAGCTACAAGCCCATTTTGTTTCCTGCTAATTGATTATAACATTAAATAAATATAATATCAAGCATTTTTTTTAATTTAAATAATTAAATGGTGGGCTGTTAGGGATTCGAACCCTAGACCCACTGATTAAGAGTCAGTTGCTCTACCAACTGAGCTAACGCCCCAACACAATCAATATTATACCATATATTTTCTATTTGTAAACTACTAAATTAAAAAAAACTCAAAATTTATCAAAAATTATTATAAAAATATCATCAAAATTATCATGGCAAAATATAATGAGTTAATTGACTTTTAAGGACCATTTTGATATAATTTATATGATAGGTATCGGTGATAAAAATGAAGAAAATAAATGATAAAAGTTTTTGGATAATTTTAATTATAAGCATTGTAACTTTAACAATTTTGACTATAGGAGTAATCTTTTTAACAAAAGATTCAGAAAAAGAATTTTATAGTGCAGGATATATAATAAATAGTACTGCATCAAGCAGCAAAAAACTATATTTCAATGATAATACAGTTTATAAAGAAAACGTAAAAGAAGAATATGTTTTTAAGAATGCAGACAACAAAGAAGTAAGTACCAGCAAAGAAAACTTTATTCATTATTTAGATAAATCAATGTCGTTTATGAAAAATGGTGTTATCCTTGACTTAGATAAATTCAACAAAAATCTAGTTCCATATTACAATATTACAGATAAATCGATAATTAAATATAATAATGGTAGTTATTACATTGAAACATCCGACAAAACATTAATATTTAATAATTTCTTAGGAAGAATAACCGAAAACAAATATATTGTTGTAGGAAAAGATATAAGAGTTAAATTAGCAGGTAATGATAACACTGTTAGTGGAGATTATTTTGAAATACTATTTGTAGAAGACGGTATAGTAAAAATAGAAAACCAAGAAGGAAGCTATCAAACTGTAGCGGATGGAACAACTATTTTTATAGGAGATAATACAAAAATAAATCTTGGCGATAAGAATGTTATCTATAATGATGAAACAAAACTTTCTTTATCTGAGATGACTATTGATGGTAATGAAAATATAGATATCAAACCTAGCGATGGTAAAGTAAAATCAAATGATGACAAGAAAAATACTGATGGCACTACTGATGGTAGTGGAGATAATAAAGGTGAAAATCAACCTGATGTAAAAAATAATCCTGAAAATAATGAGGAAAATAAGCCATCAGGAGGAGAATCAGGCGAAGGAGATACAACAAATTCAGTGTTAAAGCAAGAAGTATCAATAGATTTAATTTCTGCCAAAGTAGATACTCATAGTTTAAATGCAAGTTTCCAAGTAATAGATACCGGTAATTTTATTAAAGATGATTTATTATTGACATTGACAAACATAACTACAGGAGAAAGAGAGTTTTCTAAAATATTAGCTAATGCTCCTGATATACAAGAAGTAAATATAAATTCATTATCACCAAATTGTGATTATCTAATGACAATATCAGAACAAAATAATAATAATGGTACACAATATTTTCAAAAAACATTTAAAACCGAAAGTTTAACACTAAATTTAGTTCGTGAAATGGTAACACAAAATTCATTATCATATTCATTAGAATTTGGCGAAAATAATGATATCAAATCCGCTAATGTATCATTATATGATACCGAAGGAAATAAAGTAGGTAATACAATCACTATAACTAATGGTGAAGACAATAATATTTCTTTTGAGGAATTAACACACAATACAAAATATAAAATAAAAGTAGATTCAGTTATTTTAAAAAATACTAATTATGCAAATATATATACTATAGAAACATCTGATAAAACATTAAAGAATAAACCGACTCTTGGTAGTATTTCTGTAGATACCGATAATGATAATAAAAGCTTTACTCTAAAAATGGAAAAACCACAAGATGAGGACTCAAGTATAACAAAATATACTTATGAAATTTATAAAGCAGATGATTTAACTGATGGTGAAATACTAAATGCTAAGCCAGTTTATACTTTTAGTAGTGATACATTAAAAGAGCAAAAATTAAAATTAGGGGAAAATAATTTAGAAGAAAAAACTGATTATTGTTTTAAAATGATTGTAGAATATAATGATAACTATAAATATAACGAAATAGAAACAGGACTAAGTAATTATTTCCAAGTAATAGGTAGACCAACAATTGAATTCAAAGAAGAATTAGTAGACTTTAATCAAATAGTCGGAACAGTAAAAATAAAAGATGAAGGCTGTACAATACCAAATGAAGGAAGAGAATGTAAAGACAAGCCTGAAATGAATAAAGTTAATGACTTTATAATTAGATATTATGGTGGTAATTCAACTACAAGAATAGCCATAAAAGATGTTAAGTTTGATCCTGAAACAATGGAATATAAACTAGCATTAAGTGGTTTAAAAGAAAATACTTTATATACATTTGAAGTATACGCCGATATAGATATGTATAATGGTAAAGGCTTACAAAAAGGTCAATACATAGGAAGCTTTGCGGTAACTACAAAAGGAATAGAAGCATTGCAAATGCAAAATTGGAAGCAAAAACAATATAGTTTTGAAACCCCAATAGTAGTTAGTACTGAAATGATATCTACTGTACCAGAAAGTGATTATGCCGATAAAATATCATCAATAACATTTAATTTATATAAAGGTGATACTAAGAATAATATTCAAACAGCACCAATAGGAAGCTTTACCGAAACAGAAGATATAAAATCAAGATATTATAATAAAGAATTTGATTTAACTTCAAAAATGTTTGGTATAGAAAATCTAGATGCTTTAAGAGAAATATCCGGAGGAAAACTAAGTAGATATTATACACTTGAAGTAACAGATGCCTATGATAATAGCGGTACCAATAAATTTGATATATTAAATAACAAATATGTATTTGAAACACCAGCTATGCTATTACTAGAAGATGAAGTAGCAGAACCAACCATAGCGGTAACAGAAATAACTAACGATACCGTAAAAGACGCCGATATGCAAGCAAAATATGGTGTAAGTTATGATAATAAATTAGATGGTTCAACTATAATAGGCTATGAAGTAAATGCAATATTCGATAAAGCTAAAATAGAAACATACTTCCAAGGTGAACATCCAATTACTAAATTAAACTTTTACGCCAAAGATCAAAGAAATAGATTAATTGAAACAAAAACAATCGATTTTACAACTACAGAAAATTATACAGCATATTTCTTCTTAGACTATGGAACTGATTATAATGTAGAAGATGAAAAATTAACTAGAGGAAACACATATAGTTTTTCATATGATATAAGTATTGATAGTAATAACGATGGAGCAGATGATTCTGTATTCCCATCAAATAAACCAATAAGTAAAACATTCACTTCAATTAAAAAAGATCCAATCTTTAAATTATATGTTGATAATAGTACCAAAGATTCAATAACATATAAATACTATGTTGAAGATATCGATAATGCCTTATTTAAAGATGAAGGTGATAAATATAACTTCTACTACAAAGTAAATGATAGTGAAGAAGAAAATAGTATTGAATTTGAAAAAAGTAGTGATATAAAAACATTTACTATTTCAAACTTAAATAATTCTGATATATATAATTTAAGTTATAAAAGAGCAAATACCAAAACATCAGATCCTACTAAAATATCAATAGGAAAATACTATTTTGATGGTTATTATAATTCAAAAGATTATAATATAGGATATAAACTAGTATATGGCAATTTTGATAATAGATTAAAAATAGTTTTAGATGACAATGAATTTTTAAATAGAATATCAACATACCTTCTAACATTAACATCAGGTAATGATAAATATGAAAAAGTTATATCAAACTTATCTGACTGTGATGATAATAAATGTATTATTCTTGATTACAATGATATAGAATCATTCAAAGGTAAAGATATTCAGGTTTCATTAGTAGGATTTTATGACACAGGATATACAGGATTTAGTCAAAAATCACTATTAGGAGATTACTTCCAAAGTTTAGGAGTAGTAGGAGAAAAAGATGCTTCTAAACTAGGATATGTTTTCCAAACAACATCATTAGAAATGCCAGGACAATATTTATATTTAAATCCAAATGGCTCATATGCAACTTCAAACAAACCTACAGGAATATTTGGCTATGAAGTAAAAACAGAAAAAAATCAAAATGATGTATGGTATATAACATCAACTGATATTGTTGATAAAAGTAAAAATCAATTTATTAAATATGGTGACTTTATTAAGAAAGATGGTATAGCTAACTTAGGATTAAGTGGATTTAGAGATAAAAATACTAAATATACATTAAATCCAAAAGTTTTAGACAAAATAAATATTCAAACAGATAATAATAAATTCAAATTTACAAGTATCACACCTAAAGTATCAACATCAAAACCAACACCAACAATTAATGGAACTGCTATGAACGTATATGTATCTGCAAGTGATAGCATTTTAGAAAGTGACTTTATTAAAACAGATGGCAAATATAAATTCTATATAGACATTTATACTATGAAAACTTGTGGTGAAGATGAAGAAGATTGCAAAGAAGAATATGTTCCTGTAGACACAATTGAAACAGATTATGAAAGTCTAAAAAGTGAGATATCTTTTGCAGGATTAGATCCAGATACTAGATATTATTATAAAATATCTGCAGATATGAATAAAAATGGAGAAAATGTAAAAACACCATTATTCGATTATGAAAAAGAAGGTTATGTAGAGTATATGGGTACTTTTAAAACTTTAGGAGCAGAAGAAATACTTGATAGAGTAGCCTATAATTATGATTCAAAAACAATAGATAATGTATACCTAAATAGAATAATGAAATTAACAACATATTTGAAAAATAATAAAAACTTTGATATCAAATATGAAGTACATAATCCAGATGGAGAATTAATATTTGATGGAAAAGTAACTAATGAAGAAATAAATGATGAAAACATCGGTAAAGGAAGAAAAGCAATATTATCAAGAGATATAACTAAAGATAATTTAGTATATGGAAACGATTATTATACTCTTACCGTTACTGCTATAACAACAGATAAAGGTAAAGAATTAAAATTATTCGAAGACACAATGTCTGATAAAAATATTACAGCGGGTCAAAACTTCCACGAATTAAAAGAACCATCATTTACGATAAAACAAGAAGCAATAGTAAATAAAAATGATTCAGGATTCACATATGGAATTAAATACATTATCACATTAGAAGATAGAGATAAAGTAATTAAAGATGGATTATTATTTATAGAATTACAAGATGCTGATTACAACCATGTATGTCCAGCAGGTAATGAAGATAACTGTAGTAAAACTATTAATTTAGCTAAATATGGTAGCAATCAAATAGAAATAACATTCACTAATTTAAAACCAGATACCAACTATTCAATTTATGTATCATCAGATATATATAGAAATAATATTTCTTTACCAGATGAAGAAAAAGAAACAAAAATATATGCAAGAAAGAGTCAATATACAAAGAGTGAATTAGGATTCTCCCTAGGAGCAGTAACTCCAACCGCACTATCAAACAATAAAGTATTAATAACATTTAAAGGAGCAACTAATTTACAAGAGTATATAGCAGGTATTGAATACTCAATGACAGTTGAAGGATTTGGTAAAGTAGGTTCAGGCTTAATAGGACAAAGTAATACTACTACTGGTAATCAATTAGTATTTAAACTAGATAAAGATGAATATCCAACCATAGAAGTAACAACAGATGAGAATCAAAAGTTAGGATTAAATAACAATATAAAATTAATATACTATTATAAAGATAAAAATGGAAAAATAACTGCTCTAAAAATAGGGGATAGTACTAGTGATTCTAAGACATTCAAATATGAAGGAAAATAGAAAGGATGATATAAATGAGAAAATATGATAAAAAAAACAAGAGAAATATAGGCATAATATTAGCAATTTCAGCACTGATAATTGTCATGTTTTCTCTAGTTATCAACCTATTTTTATCACGAGATAAAAACGAATATAAAGTAGAAGAAAAAACATTAGTATTTGATAAAGATAAAACCATAATAAAAACAGAAAAACCAGCAGTTATAAAGACCAAATGGAATAAAAAATATTATCTAATTCAAGATAAAATAAGTACCGAATTAGGCAATACCGCTATTACATATAATGAAGATACAGGAGTTTTGAAACTTTATGGAAAATATTATGAAATTAGTAGTGGTGATGAAATAAATATAACTAGTGGTGAAACAGTAATTAAAAGCACAGCTTTAACAAAATTCTATAAATTAGAAGATCGAAAATATTTAGTAGTAGATAAAGAAATAAAATCAGCAGATGGATTATTATCAACAAGTGATTTCTTAATGATTGATCTAGATAAGGTAGGAAATGCAACACTTACAAATCACAAAGTAAATCTAAAAACATTCTCTGCCACTACCATCGTAACATCAAATTACACATTTGATATAGCAAATGAAATATTAGTATATGGTAGCGATAAAATAGATTTAAAGAAAATAATAGGATCTTCTAATACCTATACTAAAGAAGATTTAATACCAGAAGAAGATAATAATAAAGGAAACTCATCTGAAAGCAATACAACTGCTAATAATGGTGTAACTGGTGTAACCGATAATAGTATAGCTAATGGAAATAATACCACTAATGGTGGAAATGGTAGCGAAGGTAATACAGGCAAAAATAATGTAGTTATTGAAGAAATAAAGAAAGCTACTAAAAGAACATCCGTCATAGCGGTAACAAGTACTGTAAATAAAATTAGTGTTGATTATGTAATATATGATCCTAAAAAAGAATATTCATCAGTATATATGGAAGTAAAAAAAGAAAATTCAAGCAATATTGATACCATATATTTAAATAGTGGTTCAACATCATACGAAATAAGTAATAATGTATTTCCTAATACAAATTATGAATTAACATTTAAATATAGTTATATAGATGATGAAAATCAGATGCACGTTGAAACATTTGATAAAGTTAATATAACTACTAAAAAACCACAAGTATCATTAAAAGTAACAAGAACAAGTAAAGATGGAATAGATTATCTAATTACAACAGACAATAGTTATCCATTAACATCAGGTACATTAACCATAACAAAGAATGGTGAAGTAGTATCAACAAATGAAATAACATTAAACGGAAATACAGTAGGACATGCACCAATTACAGGACTACAAGAAGAAGATTCCATATCTCTAAGTTTAACAAATATAAAATCAAATGAAACAGTAATTAAAGATTTAAGTTCTAACTATAAATTTAGATATTAAGAAGGTGAAAAAATGAAAAAATTCATAAAAGAAAAATATAACATATTAATACCAGTATTTCTTATTATAGTTATTTTAATAGCGGTATTCCTATATACTAGAGAATATAAAAATAATAGATATGCCAAAACAGAAGAAGTAGATGTATATCAATATTTTTCCAGTTTAAAGTTAGAATATAAAGCAAAAATATCCCGTAACAAAAAAAATGTTATATTAAAGTATGAACCCAAAGATGAAGTAGTAAATTTAAGTAGCATACCAATATACATAAAAGGTAAAGATAATGTAATATTCCCTAAAGCAATGTCAATAATATTTCCAATAAAAGATGAAGTATATAGCATATCATCTTTAGCAGAAGTATATAAAAAAAATAATTTATATTATCTAAATCAAAAAAATATAAATTCCCCTCAAGATCATGCCTTTTATTATGATGGTATTGACCTATACTTTTTCCCTGAAGCTACCACTATTGAAGTTGGTAGCCAAAAGATAGAATTAAGTCCAATGTCATATTTAAACTGTTCATATCAAAGCCTATTAGAGTATTATGATAAAGCAAATGATACGTATAAAAAAATAGATTTAACTGATGAAAATGTAATAGTTTCAAATGATTACTATAAAATAGATGTTACACTTGATAAAGTAATATATCAAAATAGTTTCCGTATTTTAGATAATGACTTTAGTTCATTACCTAAAATAAATGAAAAAGAAAACAAATAATATAAAAAAATAAATATCATATACTTATGATAGGTGAGTATATGAAAAATAAAATATTAAATATAATAAAAATAGCAGTTATTATTGAGTTACTAGTAGCATTACTGAACTTCAATTTAACTACTATTTTTTTATCATTATTTACATTGTCTCTTCTTTTTTTAACAGACTATATCAAAAAGAAATTAGAATTCCCATATAAGTTACAACTACTAATATATATATTTATTATAGGAACAGAAGTATTAGGAGAAATACATAATCTATATAATAAAGTATGGTACTATGATGATATAATGCATACCTTAAGCTCATTTATAGTAGCATCATTATCAATATACATATTAAATAAAATAACCAAAGATAACAATAAAAAATTAGTAGTAGTATTTTCCCTATTACTATCTATGGCCGTAGCAGCTTTATGGGAAATAACAGAATTTACTATTGATAATGTATTTAATAAAGACATGCAAAAAGATACCGTTGTAAATAATATAACATCAACATTATTTTCACAAGACAAAAATAAAGCCATAAAAAAAGAAATAAATTCCCTTTATATAAATAACATAGATTTTATTCAAGAATATGGTGGATATATAGATATAGGATTATATGATACAATGGAAGATATGATATGTGCATTATTAGGAGCATTATTATTTATAATAAAAAAATTAGCGGAGCCTTAAGCAGCTTCGCTATATATATTTTTATCAAAAGTATGCGTACCATCATTAATTTTTTCTAATGTCTTAGTACTAATCAAAAAGTAAGTATCTCTATTAATGTTAATATCACTAATAGGATCATCCCAAGTAAGATCCAAATGATACCATTTACCATCTAAATAAACCAAATTCCAAATATGTTCTTCATTACTAATTTTATAATTAATAATATTCATTTTATCCAAGAAAATTTCCATAGCATCAGCATATCCGTTGCAGGTACCATATCCTTCGATTAAAACACCATAAGCAGTATTAGATTTATAAGTATCATCATTTTTATTTTCATATTTAAGCTTATCATATTCAGTATGATCAATAATATAATCATGAATAGCTCTAATTTTTTCTTTAGGGGGCATATTATTGTTAACATTTTCATTAAGTATCTTATCAACTTTATTATTAATTTCATTAATTTCATCTTTTGTATAAGCTCTACTAATACTAATACCTATTTTATAGTCTCCACCATAATTAATTTTAATATTATTAGAACTATTATAAGGATGAACAAAATTATTAAGAGTTGAAATAACCTTTTTAAATTCAGCTCCATTATAAGCAGTTAATGTATTAATATCATTAATATAATTAGTATAATCACTATCAATATATCTTTCAATATAATCAGTACCACTATTAATAGCATAGTAAATAGAATTTATTAAATCATTTCTGTTCTTAATTCCACTTTCAGTATAATCATCAACATAATTAAAATTATCATCTTTATAATAATCATTAATATTGATTTTAGAATATTTCTTATCTATTGTATATTCATAATATTTATAAACAATTTTATCCTTTTGAAAAGCACAAATTGTAACCACAACAATTGCAATAAAGCCAGTAACTAATATAGCCTTACCATATTTATTCTTTTTATTCATATTGGCCACCTCATATTTTCATTATACCATTTAAGTATAACTTGGTAAAGAAAAAAATATAACATTTTAAATAAAAATACTAAACCATAGTAAGTACAAAGATAATAGTGTCAAGATAAGTAAAGTAAATAATAGTTAAATAAATAAAAATAATTTACTTCTTTGTCATAATTTGGTATAATAAAAAAGAAATATGAAAGGTCTGGTAAATATGGAAATAACAAATAAACATCCAAAAATATACTTATTAAGTGGAAAGGCAAGAAATGGTAAGGATACTACCGCGGAATTCTTAAAAAAATTTTATGAAGCTGATGGAAAAAAAGTAATATACTCTAGAGCAGGAAAATATATAAAATTTTATGCTAGTGAAATGACTGGTTGGGATGGTAAAGAAGAAACAAAACCAAGACAGTTGTTGCAGGAATTAGGAACTGATGTTATTAGAAATAAGCTAAATAAAGCTGATATGTTGATAGAAAGACAATTAGATGATATAGAAATATATTCATATTTTTATGATGCTATAATAGTCCCTGATATAAGATTACCAAAAGAAATAGATAGTGTTAAAGCAAAATTTGATAATGTAGTGGCCATCCACATAAATAGAATAAATTTTGAATCAGATTTATCTTCAAATCAACAAAGTCATATAACAGAAACCGCTATGGACAATTATACCAATTTTGATTATGAAGTAACTAATGATACATTAGAACAATTAGAAAAAGATATATATAAAATATATAAGGAGGAGACAAAATGAAAAAGTTAACAGGAAATGAAATAATAAAAACATACATAGACTTTTTTGTAGAAAGAGGGCACACATATATAGAATCAGCATCATTAATTCCACAAAATGATCCAACAGTATTATGGATAAATGCTGGTGTAACACCACTGAAAAAATACTTTGATGGAACAGTAGTACCAAAAAACAAAAGACTAGTAAGTTGCCAAAAATGTATTAGAACTGGTGATATTGAAGAAGTAGGAAAAACAGCTAGACATCATACATTCTTCCAAATGTTAGGTAATTTTAGTATCGGCGATTATTTTAAAAAAGAAGCTCTTCCTTGGGCTTGGGAATTATTAACAAGTCCGAAATACTTTGCAATGGATAAAGACAAATTATACATAACAGTATATACTCATGACGAAGAGACATATAATATATGGTTGTCATTAGGAGTAAAACCATCACATCTAATAAAACTAGATACAAACTTTTGGGAAATAGGACCAGGTCCATCAGGCCCAGATACCGAAATCTTCTATGATAGAGGAGAAAAATATGATAAACAAAAAAGAGGCATATCTATGCTTCAAAACGAAGAAGAAAACGATCGTTATATAGAAATATGGAACAACGTATTAAGCCAATTTAACGCTACTGAAGGACTATCAAGAGAAGAATATCCAGAATTACCACATAAAAATATTGATACAGGTATGGGTGTAGAAAGAATGGCTTGTATTCTACAGGAGACAGAAACAAACTATGAAACAGATTTATTTATGCCAATAATGCATAAAATAGAAGAAATATGTAACATTCCATATAATGGTCAAATGCAGTTCAAAGTAATAGCAGATCATATAAGAACTTTAACATTTGCTTTATCAGATGGAGCAGTATTTGAAAACGTAGGAAGAGGTTATGTATTAAGAAGACTATTAAGAAGAGCCTCAAGAATGGGTAGAAAACTAAATATAAATAAAGAATTTCTATCACCATTAGTAGATGTAGTAGTGGATAACTACAAAGAAATATATCCAGAATTAGTAGGAACAATGCCAAAGGTAAAAGAACTAATATCTAAAGAAGAATTACTATTCCAAAAAACCCTATTATCAGGAGAAAAGAAATTAGAAGAATTATTCAAAAACAAAAATAAAGTTATTAGTGGTAAAGATGCCTTTAAATTATATGATACATATGGATATCCAATAGAACTAACAGAAGAAGCCGCTATGGAAAAAGGATTTACTGTAGATAAAGAAGAGTTTAAAGCCTATATGAACGCTCAAAAAGAGTTAGCTCGTAAAAATAGAAAACTAATTAGTAGTATGAATCTTCAAAATGAATTACTAATAAATTATAAAGAAGAAAGTAAGTTTGTCGGCTATGATAAATTAGGATTAGAAACAGAAGTACTAGCCATCATGAAAGATAATAACTTTGTAGATACATGTAGTGAAGACTGCTATATATTCTTAAAAGAAAATCCATTCTATGCCGAAAGCGGTGGCCAAGTATCAGACTCAGGATATTTAAAAAATGATAAATGTAAATTAGAAGTAACAAATGTCATCAAAGCACCAAATGGCCAACACTTACTAGAAGTTAAAGTATTAGAAGGAACAATAAATAAAGGTGATAAAATACTAACCCATGTATCTAAAGAAAAAAGATTAGCTATCATGAAGAATCATTCAGCAGCACATTTACTTCAAAAAAGCCTTCAAGAGTTATTAGGAGATGCCGTTCATCAAGCAGGATCCAAAGTAGATGAAGAAAGTTTACGTTTTGATTTCACTTACCAAGGAAAACTATCAGATGAACTAATACTAAAAGTAGAAAATCTAGTAAACGAGAAAATACAAGCGGGCTATGAAACAAATATAGAATATATGAATATCAAAGAAGCAAAAGAAAAAGGTGCCATGGCTTTATTTAGCGATAAATATGGTAGTACCGTAAGAGTAGTAACACTAGGCCCCTCTATTGAATTATGTGCAGGTACTCATGTATCAAATACTAAAGATATAAATAAATTCGCTATTGCTATAGTAGAAAATAAAGGAGCGGATACTTATCGTATAATTGGAGCAACAGATGCAAATATTCCTAAAGTTCTTGAAGAAGAAATAAAAAAATACAACGATGAAATGATCAAATTATTAGATAAAGCAAAAAAAATAATAAATGCTGCTAAAGAATTAGATATTGAATTAAACTTTAACTTTAATATTAATAATGATATTCCAACTAGTTACAGAGATATAGTTATAAATAAAAACGAATTAGAAACATTAAGAGAATCACTAAAGAAATTAGAGAAAGAATTTACTACTAAAAAAAGTGAAAAATCAGTAAGTGATTTATCAAGTTTCTTAGAAATAAAAGAAGAAATAAATGGTATAACTACTATAATAACAATAACTAATGGCTATGATATAGCATCATTAAAGCAAATAGCTTCAGCCTTGAGTAATCAAATAGGAGATAATAATTTTGTACTATTAGCCAATGTAAATGAAAATAACTCAGTTAATTATATAGCAAAAGCAACATCAAATCGTATTAACTGTGGTGAAATAGTAAAAGATTTATCAGTACGTTCAGGAGGAAATGGAGGAGGTAATAAGTCCTTTGCCCAAGGTGGAGGAACAGATGCCACTATCGTAAGTAAAATCTTAATGAATGTAAAAGAGCAAATAAATACTTTATAAGAGGAACAATTCCTCTTTTTTCATACCTTAAAACCTATAATCATATATATTATTAGAGGTACATTATGAAAAAACTAATAAATAAAATATATAATACTATCATACCAATACTAATCTTTTTAATTATTACAATATTAATGTTATATATAAATATACCACCACTCATTACATTATTAACATCCACTTCCTTAGCGGCCATAACCTTATTATTAAATACAAGTATTCATAATAACCAATATAGTAATAAAAACATCAAAACCATTAGTGGAACAATCAAAGACACAAAAACATATACATATCAAGTAAATAAGATTATAAGAAGTAAAGATAAAGTAAAGAAAAGAATAAGAAAAAAATAAAAATATGTGCACTAGGCAAACAAAATACATGCCTCTTGCACTTTTTTCATTTTTTTGCTATAATTATAAAGGTCTTTTACTTGTAAAGAAAGGAGAAATAAAATTGAGTAAAATAAAAATGTTTTCATTAGGAGGACTAGATGAAAACGGAAAAAATATGTTTGTTATCGAAATAGATAAAAATATCTTTGTTTTTGAGGCAGGATTAAAATATGCCGATGAAATGACATTAGGTATCGATTATATAATACCAAATATAAGTTATTTAAAAGAAAATAAAAAAAGAATAAAAGGAATTTTTCTAACACACGCTCACGATGAGAATATCGGAGCATTATCAGACATTGTCCCTGAATTAGGGGATGTCCCAGTATATGCATCAAAGTATACAATAGATGTCGTAAGAAAAGAATTTGAAACATATCATATAAGTACAAATAATTTAAAAGAAATAAAAGCTTATATTCCTATAGATATCAAAGGAGTAAAAATATTTCCTGTATCCTTATCACATTCAGCTCCTGATAACTTTGGTTATGCCATATATACCAAGGATGGAGTAATATTTTATGCATCAGACTTCGTTATTGATCCAATAATGAAAGGCCCATACAAGACAGATATAGGAAAATTAGCCTACATAGGAAAACAAAATGTTTTATGTTTATTAACAGAATCATGCTATGCTGATAAAGAAGGATTCACATCTCCTAAGCATCGTATAAGTAATCTAATTAGAGAAACACTAAATACCAGCGAAGGAAGAATAATATTTAACGTAACAGATACACATTTATATCGTATTCAAGAATTATTTAGTGAAGTAGAAAATACAAATAGAAAAGTTGTAATCATGGGTAAAAGACTAAAAAGTATAATAGATACAGCTTTAGAAAATAAATACTTAACTATTGATAAAAAAATAATAGGGGACTTATCAAATATAAATGATAAAAATGTTGTAATATTAAATGCTAATGAGAAAGAAAAACCATACTATAACATTATGAAAATAGCTAATGGTTATGATAAATTCATAAAATTAAATGAAGAAGATACAGTGTTATTAGCAACACCAATCTATGAAAATAGAGAAAAAACATATTACCATTTATTAGATGAATTATCTAAGACTGGAGCAGAAGTAGTAACATTATCCCCTAAAAAATATCTATCACATCATGCTTCATCAGAAGATTTAATGACAATGATAGATTTAATGAATCCAAAATACTATTTCCCAATAAGAGGAGAGTATAAAAATCAAGTTCAAAATGCTAATATTGCTTCTTTAGCGGGTATACCAAGTGAAAATATATTACTTAAAGAAAATGGCGATGTTGTAACTATCGAAAATGGTATTTTAAAAGATACCTTTGAGAAGGTACCGTCAGGATCTATTTTAATAGATGGAAACTCATCAGATGATATTGGCGAAGTAGTATTAAAAGATAGAGAAATGTTATCAGATAACGGTATAATGATAATATCCGTAACATTAAATAAACAAACAAAAGAGATAATATCTGGACCAGAAGTATTAACAAGAGGTTTTGTCTATGTAAGAGATTCATATGAATTAATAAATGAAATAAAGAAAATATCCGAAGATATAATAATAAAGAATACCAAATCAGTAAAATATATCGAATACAACAAAGTAAAAAATATAATTAGAGATGAATTATCTAAATACCTAATAAAAGAAACAGGTAACAAACCAATGATAATAACAGTTATGCAAGAAATATAGAACAAAACTATATTTCTTTTTTTGTATAATAAATATAAATAAAGAAATAATAATAATGGTGATAACATGAAAAAAAGACTATTAGTAGTATTACTAATAATATTATTAACATTAGCATATACCATAGCAAGTACTTATGCCGTAATAATAAATGTCAAAAGTGAAAGTGGTGTTAATGAAATAATAAATAAAATAACCATTAAAGATCTTTTAACAGGGGATAATAATGAATATAACGAAACATATTATGATGTAAAAAATACCCTGGATATTACTGAAGAAGAAATGAATATATTAATAAACTCTAAAGAATTAGATAAGAAATTACAAATAGTATTAAATAAAATAGTTGATTACAAAATAAATAAAAATATAAATTCCAAATTAACAAGTGATGAAATATATAATATGATTAAAGAAGCCACTAATAATGATAATACTATTCCATACTATTTAAAGAAAAAAGTACTAGAAAATAGTAAAATATATTCTGATGATATAAATGATTTTCTATATGATTTAGAAGTATCAGTGAAGGAAGCTTAATATGTTATATATAATTTTATTTATAATAATCATAACTATAATACTCTATATAGTAACTAAAGATAAAAAATTAGTATTAAAATTAACTAGTGAGATAACTATATTATCTAGCATATTAACTATTATAATAAGTATAGTACTAAGTTATATGATAAAAAATAGTACTAGTACTATAAATTTATCTGTCATAGCAAATACTATTCAAAATAAATTTATATTTAATAGTTTAATATTAATGTCTTTAGGATTTATAGAATTATCCTTTGTAAAAATATTAAAGTAGCTTATAATAATAAGCTTTTTTTCGTCTCACACTTTGTTGCTCGCCGTTTTCTAATGCCTAAGGTCATTAGAAAAAGTTTAGAGCCTAAGGTCTCCAAACTGTAACATTATTAATTAAAGTACTATAAATACTATCCTTTTTATATAAAAATAAAAAAAACTATTTCAATTTCCACCTTTTTTTGTTATAATGTAGAAGAGGTATGATATGAAAAAAAAAATTATACTATTATTAATACTGATACTATGTGTAGGATGTACTAGAATAGACAATGTTAATGACTATAGTATTATTATAGATAAAATTATAAATAATAATTATAATAATCAAAATACAACATCCTTAGGATATACATATTATTTGCCTTTAGGAGTATCAAAGGTATACGATAAAGATTATAACCAAAAATTAAAAACAGAAGATACATTTATGTACTTATATGTTGATTCTGTGAGCTATTATTATCACAATACATTAAACTTAGATGATAATATGATTAATAATAGTTACTATTATCACAAAATAAATAAAGATGATAAAGTAGGATATGTAGTTATAACAGAAGATAAAGATTTATACTTTATAAAAGTAGTTTATAATTATGCTAAAATAGAATCTTATGTACCAAAGACAAAAATCGAGAATGTTCTTGCAAATAGTATGATTATATTAAATAGTATCAATTATAATGACAATCTAATAAAGAAAATTCTGGAAGATGAGCATGGTTCAAATATTGATAAAGAATATAAAATACAAAAACCAGATAATACCAAGAGTAAGTTTTCTGAGTATTTAAGTGAATATGTTCAAGAGGAAGAAAATAAGACACCAGATTTACCAGAATATTAAAAAGGAGAGACAGTATGAAATTTTTTGATAAAGTAAAAGACTTATTCTCTGATGAAGAAGAAGTAGTAGAAACAGAAGAAATAGAAGTAGAAGAAAAAGAAGAACATAAACTTCCTACTTTTATGCGTAATAAAATAGAAGAAGAACAAAAAAGAGAAGAAGCAAGAAAAGTAAGAGAAGAAAGAGAAGAACCAGTTCCTAAAACAAATGTTATAAGTGATAGAGAAATTGTAAAAACAAGAACTTCTAATAACTTTGCTTTTCCAATTGATATGGATGATTCTGATTTAGTTCCAGATTTAAGATATAGTAAACAAAATGTTCTGCAAAAAGAAAGAGAAAGAGAAAAGCCAATAGCGGAGTTATATGCTAAAAAAGAAGAACCAAAACCAAAAAAATTTAGACCAACTCCAGTCATATCTCCTGTATATGGAGTATTAGATAAAAATTATACTAAAGATGAAGTAAAGGTTCAAGATGAAAATTCTTATGAAATACAAAGGCCATCTAGAAAGGTTGACTTCGAAACAGTAAGAAATAAAGCTTTTGGTACATTAACTGATGATTTAAAAAATGTTATGTGTGAAAATTGTGAGCTATATCAAGAGGTAAAAATAACAAAAAATGCTGATAGAAAACCACAGATAGATAATAGTAATCTTTTAGCAAGTATGACTGAAGAAGGCCCAGCAGAGGACATATCATTAGGAGATGCTGAAGATAACTATTTTGACTTTGGCGTAAGTTATGAACCACCAAAAAAAGAAGAACCAAAAACAGTAGATATAACAGATGAAGTAAAAATAGTAGATCACAATGAAGAAGAATCTAAAGCCGAAAAAATAGAAGTAAAAGAAAAACCAGAAACAAGACAAACAATAAAAGCTAAAGAAAATAAACAGAAGTTAGAGGATAAAGATTTTCTTGAAGATACTAAAGAATTCGAAAGTTTAACTCACGATGAAGAAGATATAAACGAAATATTAAAAGGCACTGAAGACATTACACAAACCGATGATTCAAATGATATATTTAATCTAATAGATTCAATGTATGACGAAGAGGAGGATAAGAAATAATGACAGTGGAAATGGTTTTACCAACAATATTATATATTTTAGGTGCTATATTATTAGTAACATTAATAATATTAACTATAAAGCTTATCATTACAATGAATAAAATAGAGAAAGTTGTTGATAATATTAGTGGAAAAGTAAAAACACTAGATGGCCTATTTGAAATGGTTGGCCTAGTAACAGGAAAGTTTACAGCAATAACAGATAGAATAGTAGATGGTGTAGCTTTATTAATAGAAAAACTATTTAAAGGAAAGGAAGATAAAAATGAGTAAAAAAGGATTAGGAAAAATAGCATTAGGAGCAACAGTAGGAGCAGGATTAGCACTATTATTTGCCCCTAAAAAAGGATCAGATTTAAGAAGGGATATCAAGAAAAAAATTGACGATATCATCAAAGATGTTGATCAAATGAAAGTAGAAGATATCAAGAAAGAATTCAAAGATAAAGTAGAAGAAGTAACAAATGGTATCGAAGATTTAAATAAAGAAAAAGTACTAAAAGCTGCTAAGAAAAAAGGAAAAGAATTACAAGATAAAGCAGAAGATTTAGTAAAACTAGCTAAAGAAAAAGGTACTCCAGTGCTTGAGGGAATGGCTAACGATTTAAGAGAAAAAGTAATTTCAGCAGCACAAGAAGTAATAGATAAATTAGAAGAAAAATAATCACTAGTGATTATTTCTTTTAATAGAAAGGATTAACAATGAAAGTATTAATAACAGGGGCTTCTTCTGGAATGGGAAGAGATATGGCTAAGTATTTATCTAGTTTTGATTACAAACTAATATTAGTATCCAAAGACAAAAAAAATTTAGATAAAATATTTAAAGATGATAAAAATGTCATTGCTACCTATGGCTATAATCTAATTAAAGAAGAAGATTGTATAGAATTATATAATAAAGTAAAAGACGAAAATATTGATATATTAATAAATAATGCTGGCTTTGGTGATGCAGGTAAATTTACCGAAACAAATTTAGATAAAGAAATGGATATGATAGATTTAAATATAAAAGCATATCATATACTAACAAAACTATTCTTAAAAGATTTTACCAAAAGAAATTATGGAAGAATCCTAAATGTAGCTTCAATGGCAGGATTAATGCCAGGACCATATATGGCAACATATTACGCTACTAAAAACTATATAGTAAGCTTATCATTAGCAATATATGAAGAATTAAGAAAAGATAATTCAAATGTCAAAATATCCATATTCTGCCCAGGACCAGTAGATACCAATTTCAATAATGTAGCTGATGTAAAGTTTAACATCTCATCATTAACAAGTGATTATGCAAGTAAAATAGCTATAGATGGTATGTTCAAAAATAAACTAATAATAGTTCCACCAAACATGAAACTAAATCGCTTCTTAATCAAAATAGTACCATCTAAAATAATATTAGATATAAATTCCCAAATACAAGAAAAAAGAAAATCAAAAGAAGAAAATTAACAAAATTATCTTCTTTTTCTTTCATATAAGTAACAATACTTTATTTTTAAAATAATTTATAGTATAATGGTTAAGAGGTGGAATATGAAAAAAATAGTTGTTTTAGGAGGCGGAACAGGTCTATCAGTACTACTAAGAGGCTTAAAACAATTTCCTTTAGATATAACTGCTATCGTATCTGTAGCAGATGACGGATCATCAAGTGGTAAATTACGTGAAGAATTTGATATATTTGCCGTAGGAGATATAAGAAATGTATTAGTTTCATTATCAGAAGTAGAACCATTAATAGAAGAATTATTACAATATAGATTCACTACTGATAGTAATTTAAATAACCATCCAGTAGGCAATCTCTTATTAGCGGCTCTATATAATATAACAGGTAATTTAACAGAATCATTAACATCATTATCAAAAATATTCAATATAAAAGGTAGAATATTACCATTTACTGAAGATAATCCAATATTAATAGCTCATACTAAAGATGGTAGTATAATAGAAGGAGAAAGCAAAATAACCAAAGCAGGACAAGAAATAGACTATATAGAATATAAAAACAAAGTATCTCCAACCAAAGAAGTATTAAATGCTCTAAAAGAAGCAGATTTAATAATATTAGGTATAGGTAGTTTATATACAAGTATAATACCAAACTTGTTATCTGAAGAAGTAAAAGAAGCATTAAAAACCTCTAAAGCTAAAAAAATGTATGTATGCAATATAATGAGCGAACACGGAGAAACAGATAATTATAAAGTATCAGATTGCATAAACAAAATAAATTCCTATGTTGAAGATAATTTTATCGATACTGTATTAGTAAATAATGAAGTAGTACCAGATAATATAAAAGAAAGATACGTAAAGGAACAAGCAAGTCCTATTGAAACAGATTATGCAAAATTAAAAGACTTAAATGTTGAAATTCTAGAAGATAAACTATTAGAAATAGAAGAAGATAAAGTAAGACATAATCCATATCGTACTGCTTTAGCTATATTTAATTATATTGTAAAGGAGTTAGAATAATATGAGTTTTACAAGTACAGTAAAAGAAGAAGTATCAAGACTAGAAACAACAAGATTAGAAGATATATCAGAACTATCAGCTATCATGCGTATAGCTGCTACCATAACACCAAATATAAGTATAACAATAGAAAGCAATGCAGTTGCCAGAAGAACATTTAAATTAATAAAAAATATATACGGTATAACACCAAAAATAACCATAAGAAATAAAAAACTAGGTAAAGGCTTTACATATATATTAAATATAACTGAAAAAAATAAAGAATTACTAGAGGATCTCTCAATAGTAGATAATAACAAATATTTAAGTATACCAAAAGAATATATAACATCAGATGAAGATTCATTAAGAGCATATTTAAGAGGAATATTCCTAGTATCAGGCTCAGTAAATGATCCTAAAACATCAAGGTATCATTTAGAATTCATATTAGATACAAAAGAATATTCAGAGTACGTAAATAAACTATTGAATACCTATGATTTAAATAGTAAAATAATAAAAAGAGAAAAAAACTATACAGTATATATAAAAGAAGCTGAGAAAATATCCGACTTCTTAAGAATAATAAAAGCCTTCTCAGCAGTAATGTACTTCGAAGATATAAGAATATATCGTGATCATAAAAATATGACAAACAGACTAAATAATTGTGAACAAGCAAATATTGATAAAGTATTTATGACCGCTAATAAACAAATAAAAGATATAGAAAAACTATATGAATTAGATATGGTAGATTTATTGGATGATAAATTAAAACAAGTAATAGAATATCGTATGAAATATAAAGAGAGTTCTCTATCAGAATTAGCAGAAATAATATCCCTAGAAACAGGAAATGAAATAAGTAAGTCAGGACTAAATCATAGATTCAGAAAAATAAGACAAATAATTGAACAAATAGAAAAAAAATGACATTTTTTCATTTTTTTATTAAAAACACTTGACATTTACAAAAAAATGGTTTACACTTAAATTGTCTAATAGATAAACATACAAAGCAAAGCATAAAAAAATACCTATAATTTATCTTCAATAAAGATAACATTTGTAAGGGTATCAAATCTTGATGGTAGAAGTTTTACTGTTTAGAAATTTTATGCTTTGCGAGTATATTTGTTTGGGTATTGAGGTAGAGGCCTTAATTCTTATCTATCTATTGGATGTACATATATGTATGAGAGAGAAACTCGAAGATAAGAAGCTATTTTGAATTAACTGACATTAATTCCGAGTAGTTATTCAGAAACTTGGGAATGCATTACTTGTCAGAGAATGCATTCTTTTATTTTGCCTAAAAATATGCTATACTATATGAAAGAGGTGAAAACTTGAAAGAATTATTAAGTCCCGCTGGAAATATAGAATGTTTAAAAGCCGCTATAAATAATGGAGCAGATGCTTGCTATTTAGGAGGAAAATCATTTGGAGCTAGAGCTTTTGCTGGAAACTTTACCAATGAAGAATTAAAAGAAGCAGTAGAATATGCTCATCTTTATGGAGTAAAAATATATATAACAGTAAATACAATAATATATAATAATGAAGTAAATGATTTTATAGAATATATAAAATATCTATATCAAATCGGAGTAGATGCACTAATAATGCAAGATATAGGAATGATATCTTTAGTAAGACAAACATTTCCCAATTTTGAAATTCATGCTTCAACCCAATTACATAACCATAATAATGAAGGTATAAAAGCCTTAAAAGATTTAGGAGTAACAAGAATAGTATTAGATAGAGAAATGACTTTAGAACAAATAGAAAATATTAACGTCGATATCGAAAAAGAAGTATTTATTCATGGAGCCCTATGTAATTCCTATAGTGGTTGTTGTCTTTTTAGTAGTCTAAATGGTGGTAGAAGTGGAAATAGAGGAGAATGTACTCAGCCTTGTAGATTACCATATAAATTAATAAAGAATGGTAAATATATAAGTAATGAAGATAAATATCTTTTAAGTACTAGAGAATTAAATACCATCCATAATTTCGATAAATTAATGAATTCAGATATAATTAGTTTCAAAATAGAAGGTAGAATGAAGTCCCCTTCATATGTAGGATATATAACAAGAATATATAGAAAACTAATAGATAATTATCAAAAAAATAACAAAGAAATAATAACCAAGGAAGAAGAAAACAATTTAAAAATACTATTTAATAGAAGCTTTACAAATGGTTATTTATTCAGTGATAAAGTAATGAATATATCATCATCAAATCATCAAGGATTAGAAATAGGAAAAGTTATAGATATAACACCAAAGAAAATAAAAATAAAACTATCTGATAATCTATATCAAGAAGATGGACTAAGATTCAAACAGTCAAATAAAGGTATGATTGCCAATTTTATTTATAATGATAAAAATCTTCTTATAAATAAAGCCAGTAAAGGAGATATAATTTATCTAGATAACAAAATAAATCTAAAAGATAAAGATATATTAGTAAAAACATCAAGTCCATATCTAGATAAAGAAATACTATCTATTAGTGAAAAGAAAATAAAAATAGATATAAACATAGAAGAAAAAGACAATAACTTATCTATAACATTCCAAGATAAAGATAATAATAAAGTATCATCAGTACTACCAGTAGAAGTACCACTTACTAGAAATACTACTAAAGAAGAAATAAAAGAAAAAATATCAAAACTAGGAAATACACCATTTATTATAGATACCATAAATATAGATATAAAAAAGAACATATTTGTAAATATGAAAGAAATAAACAATATAAGAAGAGAATTAACAGGTAGGTTAGTAGAGGAAAGAACAAAAGTAAAAAGAAAGATAATAGTAAATGATGTAAAACTAAATTATAACGAAGAAAAAAATTATAATTATGAAGTATCAGTATTAGTAAGAACAAAAGAGCAACTAGAAGCATCAATATCTCAAAATGTAGATAGAATATATACTCCTTCCATAGAGTTATATAACAAATACAAGGATAACAATAAAGTATATTTAAGATTACCAAGAGTAGTAAATAACTATAATTATGATGCTAAAAATATATTAGTTACCGAATTAGGAGGAGTATATAAATATAAAGATAGAAATATTATTTCAGATTATTATTTAAATGTTGTAAATAATTATAGTATAAAATATCTATTAGATAATAATGTCAAAAGAGTAACACTATCTCCTGAAATAAACTATAACTACTTAGATGACTATATAAAAGATAAAGTAGAAATAATAGTCTATGGTAAACCAGAATTAATGATAACAAAATCATGTCCTGTAAAAGAAATGTCATCTTGTCCATGTACTAAAGAAGATATATATTATCTAGAAGATATTCATCAAAATAAATATAGAATATTACATGATAATTGTATAACTCATATTATGCACCACAAAAATCTTAATTATTTAGATAAAATAGACTATTATAAAAAAATAGGAATAAGATCATATCGTTTAGAATTACTAGATGAAAATTATGATGAAGTAATTAAATTAATTAATAATATAAAGAATTATTAAAATGATTGACTAATCAGAAATAGAATAATATAATATAACACGTATATCAATTATTTAAAGGGGGAACACCAAATGATAAAGAATATTGATATTTATAGTGAAATGAATAAAAACTATAAATTAGACAAAGAAAATAAAATAACAGGATATGCCACAATTGATAAACCATGGCAGAAATATTATAGTAAAGAAGCCATAACTGCTAGTATTCCAGAGTTAACAGCTTATCAATACATGGTAAGTGAGAACCAAGATAATCTAAATACAAAAGCAATAGAATATTATGGCAAAAAAATAACATATAAAAACTTTATAGATATGATAGATGAAACATCAAGAAGACTATATAATCTAGGAATAATAGAAGGAGAAGTAATAACAGTAATATCTATTGCCAATCCAGAATTAGAAGTATTATTTTATGCCCTAAATAAATTAGGAGCAGTAATAAACCTAATAGATGTAAGAAGTGATTATAAACAAATAAAAAAATACCTAACAGAAGTAAAATCAAGTACAGTAGTAGTAATGGATAATTTTTTACCTGAGTTTGATAAATGTATGGAAGATGAAGATATTGATAATATAGTAGAAAATGTTATTACATTAAGTCCATATAATTCAGTATTATTTCCATTTAATGTATTAGCAGAAAAGAAATCTAGAAAAGAAGATAGTACTTTATATAGTAAGATAGATGAAATAAAGAAGAAAAATAAATATATGACATGGAATGATTTAATGAATGTTCCTAAATATCGTTATTCTAGATATCCTAGATATAAGAAGAATATGGTAGCGGCTTTAGTTCACACCGGAGGAACAACTGGAGTACCTAAGACAGTAAAATTATCTAACGAAAACTTTAATGCTATGGCCATCCAATATAAATCATTAAATGCCAATTATAATAAAGGTGATACTTTCTTAAATGGTATAGTTCCATTTGTAGCATATGGTATTGTTGTTACTATTCACATGCCAATGTGTTTAGGCATGACTAATATAATTGCACCAATATTATCACCAAAAGAATTTACTGACTTTATGATTAAATATAAACCAAACAATGTTTTAGCGGTTCCAACATATTGGGAAGATTACAAAAATGATGAGCGAGTAAAGAAAAGCAACTTAAGTTTTTTAAAACACCCAGGTTCCGGTGGAGACAGTATGAATATAAAAACCGAAGAAGAACATAACAAATTCTTTAAAGAACATAATTCAAACGCTGTAATAGAATTAGGCTATGGTCTAACCGAAGTTGGATCAGCAGCAGTAGCTTGCGTTGGTAACATAAATAAATTAGGAAGCGTTGGAATACCATTAGTCAAAAACAACGTAGGCATATTTGAGCCAGGAACAGAAGATGAATTAAAATATTATGAAGAAGGTGAAATATATATAGAGTCTCCTACAACAATGTTAGGATATCTAAATAATATTGAAGAAGAAAGAAAGGTATTAAAAGCACACAAAGATAATACTAAATGGATTCACACTGGCGACTTAGGATATATGGATGAAGATGGTTTCATTTATGTAACAGGGAGAATCAAAAGAATGATTATAAGTGGAGGCTTCAAAATATACCCATCAGAAATTGAAAAAGTAATATTCGAAAATAAAGCTGTAGAAAACTGCTGTATAATAGCCATAGATGATGATACCTATGGTAGTATTCCAGAAGCTCATGTAATTTTAAAAGAAGAATATAAACAATATGAGGAAGAAATAAAAAAGGCAATATATACAGAATGTACAAAAAAATTACCAGCTTATGCTATACCAAAAAACTATATATTTAAAGATAGTTTCCCATTAACTTCAGTAGGTAAAATAGATTATAAAAAATTAGAAAAAGAATCAAACAAAAAAATAACAAAAGTATTATCAAAAAAGAAAGAAAAATAATCTTTCCTTTTTTAATAATTGATTATATAATGATATTATCATAGGAGGAAGAATATGATTACATATATTTTTAGTGGATTCAATCCAAAAGAACATTTTGGAAAAGAAGTTAGTACTTTTTTTAAAGAAGATATGAAAAACAGCAAAAGCATAGTATTCATACCAGGAAACTTTGATAGTCCAGATAAAGTAAAAAGATATGCTTTGACAGATATAGAATGGTTTAAAGAAATAGATATTACCTTGGAAGATATTAATATTTTAGATAACAATATGCAAGAAGATATTATGAAAAAAGAACTAACAAAAGCAGATATAATATTCATTATGGGAGGAGATACTCAAAAGCAAAATACATTCTTAGAAAAATATAACTTAAAAGAAACAATAAAAACATCCAAAGGTATAGTTATCGGTATCAGTGCAGGAGCTATTAATCTAGGAATAGATTCTCTTTGCTCAAAAGACTTAGATGATGGTGCTCACAAAACAATACTATATAAAGGAATAGGTAGAATACCATATACAATAGAACCACATTTTGATATAAATAATCTAGAATTATTAAATAATGAATTATATCCAGTATCTAATACCATAAAAATATATGCACTTCCTAATGATGCTGGTATTAGAATAACTAATAATAATTATAAAATTATAAAAGGTAACTTTTATCTAATAGATAAAGAAGAAGTAAGCATGAATATAAAAAATAAATAAAAACTCTAGCATAATCATAAGAAAATTAAGGAAATTAATCTATTTATATTTACATCATAACTTTTGATATGTTATAATTAATTTATAATATAGTAGGTGAGCGTCATGGAAGAAAAAAATAAAATAATAATATCATATATAGAAAATAGATTACAAGAGCTAGATCGAATGGGTATGGATGTCCCAGAAAATAATGTTAATAAATTATATAGTGTTTTTCTAAATAGAGTAGAAGATATAAATATTATCAAAACAAAAATAGATACCGTGTTTAATAATAGTATAGAATCATATAATGCTTACCTAGATAAAATAGGATTTACTTATACTCAGTTATTAGATACATATAATAAAGTAGAAAAATTAAACAAAACAACCGCTAAAACATATTTATGCGGAGGATTAGTACCATATGTATTACTAAATGAAGATTCAGGAAGAAAACACCTAAGCCTAGATTTACTATGCAATAAAAAAGATATAGCAATGATGCGAGAAGTATTCAGAAAAAAAGACTTATATGACCCAAAAAGAGATAGCTTAACTTATACCGTTAATAATATCGACTATGGCTTTCAAGTGGTTATTGATGGTGTAAAAGTGAATATATTTGCTTTTGAAGAAAAAGATAATGGCATTATAGAATATAATTTCGACTGTAAAAGAAGAATAGGAAGAATAAAAAATATCAATGTCAAACTAAGTGATTACATTGTACCATATGTATCTTCAGATAATAAAAAATATATGACTGAATCATTAGAATGCATTATAGGAGATAAATTATTATTAAATAGAGAAAGAGACAGAAAAGATATCGAGAAAATAAAAGAATGTAATGGTATAAGTGAAGATAAAATAAAAAGATTACCACTTCCAGTAGTAAAAGAAAATAGATTAATAGGGGATAATTTAGAATTCACTTCCACTATGCCTAGCATTAAATTAGATATTCCTAAAAAAAATGGTAGCAAAGGTTTTATCAACATAGCTACAATCATGTTATTAATAGGAATGATAGTTTGTTTTATACTTGGAACTAGATAGACTTGAAAAAGTCTATTTTTTGTTATAAAATATATCTTGTGATTTATATGAAAGAAGAATTAAATAGTTGTACATTATGTCCGAGAGAATGTAAAGTAAATAGAAATAATAAAGAATTAGGTTTTTGTAGGGCTTCTAATAAAATAAAAATAGGTGGTTACCACTTGCATATGTGGGAAGAACCAATACTATCATCAGACAAAGGTTCAGGTACCATTTTCTTTTCTTACTGTAACTTAGGTTGTATATATTGTCAAAATTATCAAATAAGCCATATATGTAAAGGAGAAGAAATAAGTATTGAACGTTTCAGTAATATTTGCTTAGAACTTCAAGAAATGGGAGCCAACAATATAAATTTAGTTACACCAACGCATTATATTCCCCTTATAAAAGAAGGACTAATATTAGCAAAAAAGAAAGGATTAACTATACCAATAGTATATAATACATCAGGTTATGAAAAAGTATCATCCCTAAAATCATTAGAGGGACTTATAGATATATATTTACCAGATTTCAAATACTATGATAACAATCTAGGAAAATATTCCAATGTCTCAAACTATTACGATATAGCTACTAAAGCTATTGAAGAAATGTATAGACAAGTAGGAAAACCAAAATATAATAATGAATTATTAATAAAAGGATTAATAGTTAGACACCTAGTTTTACCAGGTCATATTGAAGATTCTAAAAAAATAATCAAATATTTATATACAAAGTACCATGACAACATAATACTAAGTATAATGAATCAATATACGCCAATCAAAGAATTAAAATATAAAGAATTAAATAGAAGAGTAACCGTGCAAGAATATAATGAACTAATAGATTATGCTTATGATTTAGGAGTGAGAAACTGTTTTACTCAAGAAGAAGAAAGCCAAAGTGACAGTTTTATACCAAATTTCAAAGGAGATACCATCATATAAAAACGATTTTTCTTGACTTTTCAATCAAATTATGATATTATTTTAATACATTTTGCTTTGAATCTGGGGGGATTTGGAATGAAAAATAGTTTTGTTATAGAATATCTAAATGAAAATGAATTTAGAAAAAAAGAACGTGCTATAAAGAAATATAATATGTTAGCATATAAAAAATTAGTTTTTGATTTTTATCCATCATTTAGAGATGGTGAATTTAAAGGTGTAGTAGTATCAAAAAATACTAAAGATGGTATTACAAAATATGAGTTAAAGTTACCAACAGATAGAATGTTTGCTAAAGTACATGGAGACGTAAAACTATATTATACAGTATATGAAAATCAAAAATTAGTAATGTTAGATACATTAACTCCAGAAGAAATACTAAGCGAAGGACATCAAAAGGAATTATCAACTTATAAAGGCGTAATGGTATCAAAATCTCATGCCGAAAGAGATATGTTCAAAATAAATTTACTAAATATGTTAGATAAATAGAAACAATCAGCTTCTATTTTTTTCTCTTAAAAAAATAGTAAAAAATGTCTAAATATGGTATACTATACATAGGTGGTAAAAATGACAAAAAAAAGAAGAAAAAGGAAAATAAAAGTAGGGAGACTAATACTTCTTTTAAGTATCATCGTCATAGCGGTATTAGCAGTGTTATTTCTATTAAAAGGCGTAAAAAAAGTAGTTATAGATAAGAAAACTATGTATTTAGCTTCAGAGAAAAGTGAGGTAACTTTATATAACTATGACGAAAATAATAATTTTAAAGAAGATAAAAAACAAGCACGTGGAACAAAAGTTACTAGTTTCGATAAAACAATTGAAGAAAATAATACTAAGTATACTCAAATAGAGTATAACAACACCAATTATTATGTTAATAGTAGAAATCTAGTAAGTGACATCAAAGATAGTGTATTAGAAAAAACAAAATATGTAAGAACATCAGTAACAGTATATGAAAATGAAAAAGATTCAAAAATAAGTTCATTTATAAAAAAAGGAAATGAAATAAGTATAACAGGTTATGACATACTTAATGAAGATGGAACTGTTAATATGTATAAGATAAGTAAAGATGATATAACAGGATATGTATATAGTAAATATTTGGTGGATACCATGGAAGAAGCCACCGCTAATTATAATGAAAATTCAGTTTATGATACCCATAAAGATCGAAAATATCCAGGTAGAGAATTACATGGTGGAAAAGCTTCTACCTTAGATTATTACCCATATGAAAAGCCACAGTTTAAAGACAATCCACTTATGAAAAATGCTAAAGCTATGTATTTAAATGCTGCCACTATATCAAGTATTGATAGTTATCTAAAGATAGCAAAAGAAAATGGAGTCAATGCAATAGTAGTGGATATCAAGGATGGTGCCTTAGCATACTCTTCCGAAGTTGCCAAAGAAATGTCTCCAACAGCATATGCTACTGCTATGAATGATAATAGTGCTTATAAAAGTGCTATTGATAAAATAAAAGAAGCAGGTATATATGCCATTGGTAGAATAGTTGTCTTTAATGATGTCCATTACGGTAAAGACCATCCAGAAGATTGCATTTCATCAAAAGCTTCCAATAGATTATGGCCATCTGCTTATAGTAGGGGAGCATGGCAATATAATGTTGAATTAGCTAAAGAAGCTGTTCATGAAATGGGATTCAATGAAATTCAATTTGACTATGTAAGATTTCCAGAAGATGCTTATAACATGTCTGTTAGTGGTAACTCAGACTTCAAAAACAAGTATGATGAAGAAAAAGCAGAAGCCGTACAAAACTTTCTATTTTATGCCGCTGATCAGTTGCATAAAGAAGGAGTATACTTATCAGTAGACGTCTTCGGCGAATGTTCAGGAGAATACGTTACAGCATATGGTCAATATTGGCCTGCTATATCTAATATAGTAGATGCCATAAGTTCTATGCCATATACAGACCACTTTGGAAGAAGTGTAGATACTTGGAGTAATCCATATCAAACAATGAATAACTGGGCTAAAGGTGCAGCAGCAAGACAAAAAGAAATACCAACTCCAGCGGTAGCAAGAACATGGATAACAGCTTATGATACTCCATATTGGAAACCAACAGTAATATATAATGCCTCAAAAATAGAAGATCAAGTAAGAGCATTGTATGATAATGGCTTAGATGGAGGATTCATAACATGGAATTCATCTTCGAGTCTTGCAAAGTATGAACAAATAAAATCAGCATTTGCCAAAAATTACGAATAGGGTGATAAAATGAAAACAATAGAAGTAGAAAAAAATAAATATGAAATACTAAAAGATTATAAAAATGGTTTTGATCTAGATGATTTCATTAGTCATTATACGGACTTTTATGAAGATTATGACTATATAGTGGGAGATATAGCATATAATAAGCTAAGATTAAAAGGTTTTTATGAGTCAAATAATAAAAAGGTAAAAGATATAAACAACTACAAAAACTTAGATAACTATCTAAAAGAATATTGTGCTGTAGATTGTAGATATTATATCTTAAAAAAAATTAAATAAATATCAAATTAGCCAGTTTATCTATCTGGCTTTTTTATTTATTTATAGTTAACTACTAATTAATTATATTCATATACAAAGTATAAAAGTACCTTTTAAATTAATACTATAATAAAAAAATAAAATTTTATGTTATCGTAGATAATGCTATAAGAAAGGGGGAGTATAATGTTAAATA
>ERZ857629.295-NODE-295-length-74360-cov-12.918525_pt1 | contig 74360 bp, 59 predicted proteins | sample MGYA00519700_ERZ857629 | MGnify/ENA primary metagenome ERZ857629 (study PRJEB31778, sample SAMEA3449351) | human gut metagenome | biome: human gut; feature: human-associated habitat; material: faeces | place: United Kingdom | collected 2010/2012 ... | reverse complement strand
GCTACGTATTCGTGGCCCTCACTTTGCGAGCAAAGTGAGCTACAATGCTGGCGCCTCAGACCTTCGCCGAATGTTCGCGCAGCGCCTCTTGTTGCTATGCCGCACCTGCTATGCTAATTTGCAGATGATGGTTGGGCTCGCGTTAGAAAATAATCCGAAATCAGGAAAATCTCACAAATAATAGTTAACTTTGTCGGGAAAGGAACTGAATGCCAGCGGGTAAACAGCGAGAACTTGCTTCGCTAACGATGTGAGTAATGTATAGGCCGCTTGGAATATGGCATGCTCAGTCCTATATATTATATATAATGTGTATCAACCTCAATCTACAAACAATAAAATCAACCTTAATGATGACACCTTACTCTGATATCCGTAAGAAGTTAATCGGCGCAACCATCTGCTGCTTCATCGTGGGCGGCGGGCAAGGCCTTGTTGCGCAGAAAGTCATCTTCCCCCAGCAACAGCAGGCCAGCACGGCGTCGCTCGTTGTTGGCGATGGCACATACATCCTTAAAAACAATTTGCTTTCCGCCCGCTTCGTTAAAGATGGAGACAAACTCATTTTTGGCGGTTGCGAAGAAATGAACCTCAAAGCAGGCACTGATCTTTTCAAGGTGGTGCTTGGCGACGGCACGTCATTTACGTCGTCAGACATGACCCTTGTCAGCGTTGAAGAGGAAACGCTGACTGGCAAGGCCGATGCCGTGAAGGGTTCCGACCGCTTCGACGGCAAAGCCATCAAAGCCGTGTTCAAGAAAGATCGGCTCAACGTCACGTGGCACGCCGTTTTGCGCGATGGTTCACACTATCTTCGCACCACGCTTGAAGTGACGGCCGATAAAGACCAGGCGATGCAGTCCATCACGCCAATGCTCTACGTCGTCGACAACAATGCGGCCAAATCCGTCCCTGTGGTGGTTGGCAACACGCGCGGCGCAGTGTTGGCAAGCGACAAGATTTTTGCAGGACTGGAAACACCGATGGGCGTGAACTCAACGCAGGTGGCCAATGCGGGCATGGACTCGTTTAATCCCAAAGGGTGGAACTCCGGCTCGTTTGTTTGGGCTCCCGGTGAGGAACTTCCCCAGGCCATCCGGGAAGCAGACCTCAAGGTGGACAACGTCAGTGTCTCGCCCGACGATGTCATGGGCGCACGCGGCTATGTGTCGTTTCGCAAGACAGGCAAACAGACCCTCACGTTCCAATATACAAGTGGCAGCCACCGCCTTGACATTGTCGGGGTCGACGTGGTGGACGGCACAGGCAAGGTGCTTGCAAGTGACTATCATAGCGGCTTCACCGGCGGGCAGAAGAGCAACAACGTCTATACGCTCGACATTCCGCAGACGGGCGCTTATGTGTTGCGCTATTTCGTGGCAGGCACGAAGCGCAGCGATTTTAGTAGCAACGGCACAGTCACCTTCAGCCAGAAAATTGCGGTGCCGGTTGTCATCTACGACCTGATTGCCGACGACCTGCCGAAGGCAAGCGTGAAAGCCCAGACTTTGGCCGGAGAGACCGCTGGCAGCGAGGAGACCGTCATCTACGACCGCAACGACTGGAAGGTGAGCGTTGATGGATGGAACAACGACAACGGCACCGGCAAGGCTGAAGCCATTATTGACGGCGATGCCAACACTTACTGGCATTCGCATTATGACGACAACACCAACAAGGCGATGCCCCACTGGTTTATGGTGGATATGCAGCGGTCGCAACCTGTGGAATACGTGGGCTTCGTCACGCGCCAGGCAGCTGTTGGCGTGAACGGACATATCAAGGACTATGAGATTTGGGCTGGTGATGATGCCAGCAAACTGACGAAGCAGATGGCCGGCACGCTGACCTATTCCCTGGGAGAAGTGTGGGTGAAATTGCCAGCGAAGATCAATGCCCGTTATGTGAAAGTTGTCATCAAGTCCTCGCAGAATGGTGCCGTCTTTGCCTGTGTTGCTGAGTTCCGTGTGGCCTCTGGCAACCCGATGGCAGATGTTGCCTTGACCAAATTTGAAGTTGACGACGAGGTGCTCCGCGCCTGGACGCCAGATACTTGGACGGCAGTGGCCGATGCCGACATCCCTTCGCGTGTGAAGGAACTCGATGAGGCATACCCCAATGTTCTGGAGAAGAAGATGGACGTTGACTTCATCGAGAGCAACGGAACGCTGACCACCACCTTCGCTTATGCCAGTGGCGCCAACCGCCTCAACATCGTGGGCGTGGATTTGCTGGATGCGAGCAACAACGTGATAGCCTCAGACTATCATGTGGGCTACACAGGCACGTCTAAAGAAAGCAACACCTATAGCCTCTGGATTCCGCAGAAGGGCAAATGCACCTTGCGCATGTTGGTGTCGAAGAAAAACGATGCCATGACTTCCTCTGGCAGTATCACGCTGAACTATACCAAGGTCGACACGCTCCACATGCTTGCCCCGACAGAGGTGCCCATGCAGGGTTATTGGCGGCGCAACACCACGCTGAAGCAGGGAAAAACATGGAATGTCAGTTCCGTGGTCGGCCTGGTCGCTCCTGGGCAGCAGCGTCGTTCGTTCTTGGCATACAGCGAGCGCGAGCGTGCAGTGCCTTGGCGTGCAATGCCAGTTTATATTTCCTGGTATGAATTGAACATCAACCGCAACAATGCCAAGGGAAATGGCGGTGTGTATGGCACCAAGGGCGATTACACTGGCAATATGACCGATGCACAATGTGCCGACGTCGTCAAGCATTGGAAAACCGATTTCTATGACAAATACGGCAAGAAACCCGTAGCCTTCGTCTGGGACGACGGTTGGGACGAATACGGCACGTGGACTTTCAACGGCAACTTCCCTAATGGATTCACGGCAGAAGACAATCTGGCAAAACAAATGGGCGCAGGCATCGGTGCCTGGCTCGGACCAGTTGGCGGATATGGCGCCAGCGGCACTTACCGCCGCAACTACTGGAAGGGACAAGGCGGCATGCAGCTCAGCAACGACAAATATTATGACTACTTTGTGAGATGTTGCAACGACATGATTGAGAAGTATGACTTCCGCTTCTTCAAGTTCGACGGCATCAGCGCCCAGTTCTCTGCCGTAGGTCCCGACTTGACCGACACTGGACTTGAAAACTGCGAGGCCATCATCAGCATTGAGAACGACGTGCGCAAGAAACGGCCCGACATCTTCTACAATACCACTGTGGGAACGTGGGCTTCGCCTTTCTGGTATCACGTCACCGACGCCACTTGGCGCCAGGAGAATGACTATGGCGAAATCGGTGTGGGCTCCGACCGTGAGAAATGGATCACCTATCGTGACCGCCTTGTTTATCAGAACTATGTACAGCGTTCGCCACTTTGCCCCATCAACACGTTGATGACCCACGGGTTCATCCTCTCCAATTTCGGCAACGTGTCTAAGGATATGAGCTACAATGGCGTGGTGCGCGAAATGCGTTGCGCCTTTGCTTGCGGTTCGGGCATGGTGGAACTCTACAACGACTATGCGCTGATGAACAGCATCAAGAATGCCAAGGGACAGAAGGGCAAACTCTGGAAGGAACTTGCCGACTGCATGGACTGGCAGGAACGAAATGCCGATGTCTTGCCCGACGCACACTGGGTGGGCGGCAATCCTTGGGATGGCACCACTGCTAATATTTATGGATGGGGCGCCTGGAACGGTAAGAAGGCCACACTCGCCTTGCGCAACCCCGACACCAAGGTGCGTACGCTGAAAACGACCCTTCGCAAGGCGCTCGACATTCCAGCGTATATCAAGACCACAGTGACCCTGAGCAGTTCCTTTGCCGACCAGGTGATTGGTGAGCGCGGTTTGCGTGGCGTGGAAATGAATGTGCCCATTGATATTGACAAGGAAATCACCTTCACGTTGCCTGCCTCCACCGTCTTTGTGTTTGAAGGAATTGACAACGGCAACTTCGATTTCCCCACCACGGGCATTGAAGAGTCGGCAACCGTTGCAGATGGGATTGAAGGCAATGACATTGTCTATGACATGAGTGGCCGCCGCCTCCATACGCCTCGAAAGGGATTCCCCGTGATTGTTGGTGGAAAGAAGGTTATCAAGTAAGTTCCTAAATATCTGAATAAAATAAAAGCTGTCTGTTTCACCTCCTTTGCTGGAGAAGGGAAATAGACAGCTTTTTTATTTTGTTGTTGCGGTGCAGCACACCTTGAAATGTAAATATTGGCCTCAGGTGGCGTGACAATGAATAGGGGTGTCTGTTTGCTCAGCCTTTTTAATGATTCTGCCGTCACCTCACCAGACCATTTGTCCGTCGTCAACAAAACTTTTTTGTAAGCATCGGACAAATGGAGTTCTTATTCTTTCACCATTAATTAAGTCGTTCTTTTACCATTACTTAACCAGTCAACTTCTTCCCGTACAAAAACTTTTACCTACTTTTGTGGCTGCGGCGGAGTTCGCCGTTTCAAAAACCTTTTAGAATAGAAACAAATGAAAAAGAATTTGATGGCTTTGGCAGTCGCCTCGATTGCCTTGACTTTCTCTTGCACTGGCAACAAGACGGTGCAGGATGCTTCTGAAAACGACTCAACAAACGTTGCCGACAGTGTTTCGGCTGCTAACAACGAATTGGATTTGGCAACTGTTGCCGGAACATACGAAGGTGTGCTTCCTGCAGCCGACTGCCCGGGGATCAAAACGGTGCTCACCATTAATGCCGACAGCACCTATCAGTTGCGCCAGGATTATATCGACCGCAAGGACGCTCACGACGAGGCAAGCGGCGTTTTGCATGTGCTCGACGGCCGTTTGCTGATGCTTGAACGCCCCTCAAGCGGTGAACGCTCTTATTATAAGGTGAAGGATGACAGCCATCTGGTCATGACTGATTCTCTCGGCAACGAACCAGAAGGCGAAACGGCCAAGTTTTATATTCTCGAGAAGAAATGACCTACCGCTAAGCTAAAGACTTAGGGAGGTTAAATGCGTTCCCTGAAAAAACAACAAAAAGGAGGCAGACATCATTGCGGTGTCTGCCTCCTTTATTGTTTGTTGGGCGTTGTAGGTAATGGCTCAAGTTGTTCTCTTTACCATTATATTACAAAGTCCTCTGGCATTGTTCGGATGAGATTAGTGGGCGCAAGCGCAGCACGGTTTCAGTTGCTGGAAGAAGTCGTTGCCCTTGTCGTCGACGAGGATGAAAGCGGGGAAGTCTTCAACCGTGATTTTCCAAATGGCCTCCATGCCGAGTTCTGGATATTCCACGCATTCGATGCTCTTGATGCTGCTCTGCGAGAGAACGGCAGCCACGCCACCGATGGTGCCGAGGTAGAAACCGCCGTGCTTCTGGCAGGCATCGGTCACCACCTGACTGCGGTTGCCCTTGGCAATCATCACCAAGCTGGCGCCGTTGCTCTGGAACTCATCGACATATGGGTCCATACGGTTGGCCGTTGTTGGGCCCATGCTGCCGCAAGGATAGCCCTCCGGCGTCTTGGCTGGTCCGGCGTAGAGAATCGGGTGGTTCTTGAAGTATTCCGGCATCTCCTCGCCAGCATCCAGACGCGCTTTCAGTTTGGCGTGGGCGATGTCGCGAGCCACGATGATGGTGCCCTTCAAGCTCACGCGCGTGCTGACAGGATATTTCGTCAGTTCGGCACGCACAGCATCGATGCCCTTGTCGAGGTCGATTTCGATGCCCTTCGCGCCTTCGCCCGGCTTGCGGTATTCCTCAGGGATGAGTTCAGAAGGATTGGCGTCCATCTTTTCAATCCAGATACCATCTTTGTTGATCTTCGCCTTGATGTTGCGGTCGGCTGAGCAGCTAACGCCCATGCCGATGGGGCAGCTTGCGCCGTGGCGAGGCAGACGTACGACGCGGATGTCGTGTGCCAGATATTTACCGCCAAACTGTGCGCCGAGGCCGATTTTGTATGCCTCCTTGAGCAGTTTTTCTTCGAGGTCGATGTCGCGGAAAGCGCGTCCCGTTTCGTCGCCCGTTGTTGGCAGGCTGTCGTAGTATTTGATAGAGGCGAGCTTCACCGTCAGAAGGTTCTTCTCAGCGCTCGTTCCGCCGATGACAAAAGCGATGTGGTATGGCGGGCAGGCAGCCGTTCCGAGGCTCTTCATCTTTTCAACGAGGAAAGGCAGCAGTGTGCCTTCGTTCTGGATGGTGGCCTTCGTCATGGGGTAGAAGTAAGTCTTGTTGGCTGAACCGCCACCCTTGGCAACCATCACGAAGCGGTATTCGTCGCCTTCAGTGGCTTCGATGTCAATCTGTGCCGGGAGGTTGCAGCGCGTGTTCACCTCGTCGTACATGTTGAGCGGTGCGTTTTGTGAATAGCGCAAGTTGTCTTCCGTGAAGGTGTTGTAAACGCCGAGGCTCAAGGCTTCTTCATCTTCGAAGTCCGTCCAGACGCGCTGTCCCTTCTCGCCGTGGATGATGGCCGTGCCCGTGTCCTGGCAGAAAGGCAGGATGCCCTTCGCTGCTGTTTCGGCGTTGCGGAGGAACTGCAGGGCTACGTATTTGTCGTTTTCAGAAGCTTCAGGGTCTTCGAGAATCTTGGCCACCTGGAGGTTGTGTTCGCGGCGGAGCATAAACTCCACGTCGTGGAAAGCCTGCTGGGCCACCATCGTGAGCGCTTCCTTGCTCACCTTCAGAATGGTTTTGCCTTCAAATTCGGCAGTGCTGACGCCTTCTTTCGAAAGCAGGCGGTATTCCGTTGTGTCTTTGCCGAGCTGGAACATCGGCGCGTATTTAAATTCTGGAACTTGTGCCATGATGTATGTGTGTTTTTTTGTCGGGGCGCATGGGGCGTCCCGGTAGAATATTTAAATTGTTGAGAATGTCCTTAGGTTACTTTCCCCATTCAGAAGGGTTGCTGCGCCACTGGTGGAGCAGTTCCACGTGCTGTTCCTTGATGTAGCCAGTTTGGAGGGCCACTTCAACCACAGCTTCGTAGTTGGTCAGCGTGGTGAGTTCCACGTTAGCAGCTTTGAAAGCCTCTTCAGCCACGGGGAAACCGTAGGTGTAGCTGGCCACCATGCCAATCACTTCGCAGCCGTGCTGACGCAAAGCCTCAACTGCCTTCAGACTGCTGCCGCCTGTTGAGATGAGGTCTTCGATGACCACCACCTTCATGCCCTTCTGCAAGTCGCCCTCGATGAGGTTGGTCATGCCGTGGTCTTTGGGTTTTGAACGTACGTAAGCGAATGGCAGACCGAGAGCGTCGGCAACCAAGGCTCCCTGGGCGATGGCGCCAGTTGCAACACCGGCAATGGCATCGGCTTCAGGATATTTCTCAGCCACGATGCGGCTCAATTCCAGTTTGACGAAAGAACGCAAAGCCGGGAATGCCAAGGTTTTGCGGTTGTCGCAATAAAATGGTGATTTCCAGCCGCTGGCCCATGTGAAAGGCTGTTCAGGCTGAAGTTTGATGGCTTTGACAGCGAGCAGTTTTTCTGCAAAAATCTTTTCTAACGTACTCATATTATTATTGGTGTTTAAAGTTTCAACAATGATGTCTGCCGGCGGCATGGCGCGGAAAGCCTTTGTGTGTTCCACCCAACGACAGTGTATCTCCTTGCAAAGGTACTAATTTAATTGGAATGCAAAGCGACATGCGGAAAAATCATCCGACGAAACTGGAATTGCTTGGGAGGATACGGAAAAATCAGTTATCTTTGCAAGTTAATCAGTTTTCATTGCAATAAGTAGGTGGGTCTGATATAAGGTTCTTGACGACCTACTTATCATTAACGATATAATAAACAATGAGCAATATAGAAGAAGGCATATTCCATCGCACCCGTCTCCTTGTCGGTCCTTCCGTCATGGACGTTCTCTCGTCGGCTCGCGTCATCATCTTCGGCGTTGGCGGCGTTGGCAGCTGGTGTGCCGAGAGCCTGGTGCGGTCTGGCATACGCCACCTCACCATTGTTGATTCTGACCGCGTCTGCATCACCAATGTCAACCGGCAACTCATGGCCACCACCTCCACGGTGGGGCAGGTGAAGGTTGAGGCATTGCGCGAACGCCTCTTGAGCATTAATCCGGAGGCGGAAATCGAAGCTCTGATGAAAATCTACTGCGAAGAGACCGCTGACGATTTCGATCTCGCTTCCTATGACTATATCATTGATGCCATCGACAGTTTGAAAGACAAAGTGCTGCTCATCCGCCGCGCCACCGACACGAAATCTGTTTTCTTCTCCTCTATGGGCGCCGCCCTAAAAATGGACCCGACGAAGATTTCTGTTGCCGAATTTTGGAAGGTGAAGGGCTGTCCGCTGGCTGCCGCGTTGCGCCGCAAGTTCAAGCAGTCGAAGCGCCTGCCGCGCCGGAAATTCCGCTGCGTGTTTAGCGAAGAACTCGTTCCCAACGCTGTGGTGGACAACAACAGCGATATAGACACCCTGCCAAATGCACAAGGGGAGGGTGGCGATGCCTGGCGTCCGCAGAAGGCCCAGATCAATGGCACTGTGGCGCACACCACCGCCATCTTCGGTTTTACGTTGGCCGGACTGGTGGTGCAAGACATCTGGAAGAAAACGAACGAGGCCGCTGCGGCTGGAGACCCTTCGGGGCGCTCAGAATCCGAGGACGAGTAAAGGCACAGTTGCCGCCAGTGGGGGAGGGGAAACCGCTTCGCTCCGCTGTTAGAATATTTTTCTTCAAGCAGAAAGCATATCTGACGTGAAAACAAACTCTCTGAAAACCAATACCCTTCTGAATATGTTCAACACGATGACGGGAATCATCTTCCCCATCGTGACCTTTCCTTATGCCGCCCGCATCCTCATGCCGGAGGGTATAGGAATCGTGAACTTCCAACTCTCCATCATCACCAACATCGTGCTGCTCACCAGTCTCGGCATCCCCATGTATGCCGTTCGGGAAGTGGCCCGCCATCGCGACGACATTGCGTTGCGCAACAAGACAACGGTGGAGATTCTCTTGCTCAGCGTCATCCTGTGTCTCATGGGGTACGTTCTGGTGTGGGCGCTTGGCGCTTTCGTGCCGCAGATCAACCAGAATTTGGGCATCTTCTATGTGCTCAGTCTCTCAATCGTGTTCACCGCCATCGGTGTCAATTGGTTTTACCAGGCCATAGAAGACTTCATGTTTATGACGGTGCGCACCACCATTTTCCGTTTCTGGGTGGTGTTTGGCCTTTTCCTTTTTGTGAAAACCCCCGACGACTTGCTCATCTATGCCCTCGTTATCGTCGGCACCACCGTCGGCAACAACATCATCAATTTTATCCACCTGCGCAAGTTCATCCCCCTAAAGTCCATCCCGTGGCGCGAACTGCGCGTGTGGCGGCATCTGAAGCCCTCGCTCCACATCTTCGTGTTCAACCTCATCACGAGCATCTATCTCAATCTCAACGTTATGATGCTCGGTTTTATGAAAGGAGACGCCGCCGTTGGGTATTACACCGCAGGCAATCGTCTCTCGCAAATTGTGCTTTCCGTGGTGGCCTCCATCAGTACGGTGATGCTACCCCGCTGCGCCAATCTCTTCGAGACCGGGCGCATGGACGAATTTGCTGCCATCTGCCGCAAAACGCTGAGGCTCACGGTTGCCCTCTCGCTGCCCTGCATGATAGGATTGCTCTCTGTGTCTGAGGGCATCGTGGCCATCTTCTGCGGTCCCGACTTTACGCCGGCGGTGAGCGTGCTCTGCTGGACGGCCCCCATCATCCTTTTCATCAGTCTGACCAATATGTTCGGCTTGCAAGTGCTGTATCCGCAAGGCAAGGAGAATATCGTGATTTGGAGTGTGGCTGGCGGCGCCCTCTTTAATTTCCTCATCAACTTTGCCCTCATCCCCCTGTTGGCGCAAGACGGGGCAGCCATCGCCACGTTTGCCGCCGAACTGGTGGTGCTCATCATACAGATCACGTGGGGACGCCGCTTCATTCCTTTTTCCATCATTGAACGTGTTCACCTCCACTATGTCGCCGCTGGTGTTCTCATGGCGATTGCCCTCTGGGCCGTTGGCGGTTGCATGCCCAACGTGTGGATGCAGCTCTTGCTGAGCATCGCCACCGGAAGTATCGTCTATGTCGGCGCCCTGGCCTTTATGCACGACGCTCTTTTGCGCGAGATGGGGCAATATGCTCTTGGACTTGTTAAACGAAAGAAGAAACCATGAAAACACCTTACGACTATCTCATCGTGGGCGCTGGCCTTTTCGGAGCCACCTTTGCCCATCTCATGCGCCAGCGTGGGAAACGCTGCCTCGTGATTGACAAGCGCCAGCACACTGGCGGAAATGTTCATTGCGAACGCATACACAATATCAACGTACACCAATATGGTGCGCATATCTTCCATACTTCCGACGAGGAGGTCTGGCGCTTCGTCACAGGCCTCACGCCGTTCAACCGCTATACCAATTCGCCCGTTGCCAACTATAAGGGCCGCCTCTTCAATCTTCCGTTTAATATGAATACGTTCCACCAGATGTGGGGCGTCGTCACTCCCGAAGAGGCACGCCAGCGTATTGAAAGTCAACGGCAGGAGGCTGTTGAACGAATGAAGGCGCAAGGGGTTGACGAACCTCGGAACTTGGAGGAACAGGCCCTGCTGCTTATCGGACGGGACCTCTATGAACATCTCGTGAAGGAATATACCGAGAAGCAGTGGGGACGTCCGTGTACCCAACTCCCGGCCTTTATCATCAAACGCCTTCCTGTGCGCTTCGTTTACGACAACAACTATTTCAACGATGCCCACCAGGGTATTCCCGCCGCTGGCTATAACGCCCTCATCGACGCCCTCCTTGAAGGAACGGAAGTGCGTCTTGATACCGATTTTCTCCTTCATCGCGAAGCCCTCACCGCTGAGGCTGCGCACATCGTCTATACCGGTCCCATCGACGCCTATTTCAATTATTGTTACGGGGCCCTCGAATACCGTTCCGTTCGATTCGAACATGAGACTTTGCAGGAGAGTAACCATCAGGGATGTGCCGTGGTGAACTACACGGCGCATGACGTGCCTTTCACGCGGATTATCGAACACAAGCACTTTGAAACCTTCGGCAGTGCCGTCAACGACAACCCTTTCACTGTTATCTCCCGCGAATATTCAACGGAATGGAAACCTGGCATGGAGCCTTATTATCCTGTCAATGACGAGCGCAACACCGCCCTCTTGGCCCGCTACCAGCAGTTGGCCCAGCAAGAGAAAAATGTCATCTTCGGCGGCCGCCTGGCCGAATACAGATATTACGACATGGCTCCCGTCATCCGTCGCGCCATGGGTTTGGCGGTGCGGCAAGCATAACGCCAGCCGCCTGTTGAATCACTCTCGCGTCATCTGTCGTTCCGGCCTTTATTTCTTATGCCATTTCTTATGCCTGACGAGCCCTTCCCTTGTCGCTCAATAACTCATTTCCCCTTGTCGCTTGGCGTCTTATCCCCTTATCTCCAATTCATAATCCCCGATTTTCCCCAAAAATCCAAGAAAATCGCCCTCGCGGCAAAAAAATCGCCAAAACGCTTGGCTATATCAAAAACACTCCGTATCTTTGCACCCGTTAAGACCGCTATACAGCATCTTAGGAGAGATGGCAGAGTGGTCGAATGCACCGGTCTTGAAAACCGGCGTACTGCAAGGTACCGGGGGTTCGAATCCCTCTCTCTCCGCAGTTGAGTCCTGCAAATCGAAAGATTTGCAGGACTTTTTTATTATAGCGCCTTTCGGGCGCTGGCAGAAAACAAAATTTTGCTTAGAAGATATTTTACAAAGAAAACTCGTTGCACGTCTTAGGTCAGGGACGAGCAACGAGTTTTGTAGCTTATATTCGGAGCATTGGCCAGCTCCTTTCAAATAGTGTGTTGGGGCTTGAAAAATTATTTCATCACCTTTCTTGTGGTGCCGTCGTTGAAGCGCACAATGTTGAGGCCCTTGGTGGGGGAGGTCAGGCGTCTGCCGCTGGTATCATAGCGCTCCACCTCGCGGCGTTCAGCGGCAGAGTGTACTCCGTCTATGCCCGTTGGGGAGAACTCTACGATGTGGTTGAAGGCATTCCACTCCTTCCAATACTTGTAATTGTCCATGGATCCCTTGGGTATGTAGAGCGTGCATTGGGATTGTGTATATTCCTCAAAGGGCTTTCCTTTGATGCCTATGCCCTGTGGGTTAAGGGCGTATATGGATTTCAAAGAGTTGCACCCATAGAATGCAGCATCGCAGATGCCCTCTAAGGTCGAGGGCAACGTAATCGTGGTGAGGAGCGTGCAGCCAGTGAAGGCATAGTCGTATATGGCGGTAGTCCCTTCCTGCAAGGTAAGCGACTTTAGTCCAGTGCAGTATGAGAATGTCTTGCCTTCAATCACTTTCACACCTGATGGTATGACGATCGAGGTGAGACTCCCGCAGCCGAAGAAAGCCCCGCTTTGTAAATTTGTCAGCCCCGCTGGCAGCGTGATGGATGCCAACTTGTGACAGTTTCCAAAGGCATTACCGCCTATGCTTGTCACCCCTTGCGGTATGGGTATCGACTCCAGTTCGTTACATTCTGCGAAGGCCTGGTTGGGGATGGCCGTCAAGCCAGTGGGCAATGCAACGGAGGTCAGGCGACATGTCGCGAAGTTCCAATCATCGGTAACAATGGTTGCACCGCTGAGGTCGAGATGCTGCAGGCGGCCGTCGTAGCGCATGTATGCGCCAGGGTCAATGTAGCCACTCATCTTCCGGATGGTGTGTATGTCGGCATCGTTGATGTTGCCAGTCACCTTCAGATTCTGTATGCGGTATCTGCGGAAGCAGTCGAGCATATTGTGGAGCGTGCCAGCCGTCTGCACATGAATGCTCACTGGTTCGGTTATCAGGGCTTCGGGGTCAAACTCTGCGACCCTGTTCAAGTCGCCCCATCCGTCTTTTAGCCAGTATTCCTGCCGGGAACCTTGCGGAACGTACAGCGTACACTTGTTTACGTTTTCAAATGTGTTGGAGGTTATCGCTATTGGCGATGCGCCGAGCGCATAGAGTGTGGTCAGCGCATTGCAGTCTTTGAAGGCCCTTTCGCCGATGCTCTTTATGCCTGAAGGAATGGTGAGGTCGATGAGCCGACTGCATCCGCAGAATGCCTCGCTGCCTATCTCTGTTACGTTTGAAGGGATGTCCTGTCTGACCAGAGCCGTGCATCGGTAAAAAGCCTGGTTTCCTATTTTCGTTACGGTGAGGGGCATTTCTACAGAGGTGAGGCTGGTGCAGCCATAGAAAGTGTAGTCATTGATGTATCTTATGTTCTTGGGTATGGTGACAGACGTGAGTGCGGTGCAACCGTAAAACACGCTTATGCCCATGTTGTTCAGACTGTATGGCAGCTCTATGGACTTAAGACTTGTGCATTTACTGAATGCGTTGTGCCCTATTTCCTCCGTGGTGTATGGGATGTCTATCGACGTGAGGTTCGTACAGCCAGAGAGAAGTCCAGACTTTATTTCCGTGATGCCAATCGGCAATTTCATGGATTTGAGACTGCTGCATCCGAAGAAGGCTCTCAGGCCGATTTTTTGTACGCTCTCGGGAATGTTGATTGATTTCAGGGATCGGCAGAAAATGAACGCGTCATCGCCTATGGATTTGAGTTTGGCTGGGAGCACAATCTCCTCCATGTCGTATAGGTAGGCAAAGATGGCCACAGGTGTGCCTTTGTCGTTGATGTATGCCTCAGCGGAAGGCCACGGCGTTCCCTCATATTCCGACGGGTCGCGTGGGTATATACTCACCTCTTTGTTGTCGGTGTTGGTGAGGGTGGCGCCGCTGATGTCAAGATAGCGCAGGTGGCCGTCGTATTTGTGTCCTTTTGTATCATAGTAACATCCGGCCATCTCGCGTATAAACTGTATGTCGTCAATGTTGAGCATGCCTTTGAGCCTCAGGCATTCAATTTTCAGTTTCTTGTTGTTGCCGATGCGCTCGTGCAATGTGCCGGCCTCCGTCAAGCTTAGAGTGATGGTGTCGGGCTTCAGTGTCTCCGTGGTGGCTGCGTTGCATACCGTGCAGCTCAGTAGCAGACACGCGAAAAGCAGTGTCAGCCACTTATTGGAGGAGGGTGTTGATTTTTTTCTCATTGGAATCATATGAAAAAGTACTATGTTTGGTTGTTGTGTGATAGAGTAGCCTATATGCCGTGCCTGTGGTAGGCGCAGTCAAGGAGTGCAAAAATACATATTTTAAATGTAACGTACAAAACGTGAGAGTGTTTTGTGAGGTATGAGAGGGCGGTGTGATGGTTGGGGCGCTTTTGGAGAAACTAATCCTAAAGGGTGGGAGATTTCAGGGATTAAGACCATCTTGGCTATCTGCATAAAATAGAAAAAGCCACGTGGACATTTTGAACATGTCCACGCGGCTTTTTCTATGAGATGTATTCTTGTCGTTGAATACTTGGCTTTACTTGTTGAAGAACTTCTGGCCGTTCTGGATGTAGATCTGGCCCTTCAGCAGGTTCTTGGTCTGGCGACCGCTGAGGTCGTAGATGGCGTTTGAAGTCTTGGCTTTGTCGGTGTTGACGTTGCTGATTGCGCTGACAACAGGCGTACCGTCGGCCACCTGAGAGATTTCTCCAGTCGTTGTGTTGTAGCAGTGAACGCCGGTTTCTGCCGTTCCGATGAAGATGTATTCGCCGTAGGGAAAGAGGCAGGTGATGGCATCGCGGGGATGGTCTTCGTTGGTAACAGTGCCGGCAACAACCATGTAATCACCACTGAAACATACCAATGATTTGTTGAAGGCGTAGTAGATATCGCCGTTGGTAGCCTGGCAGAGACCGACAGTGGCGTTGGTCTTGATGTTGATGTCGATGTTGGCTTCGCTGTCTTTGTTGTAGTTGACGAAGGTGCTACCGTCATATTTGTAGAAGCCCTTGTAGTCAGTGCCAATCCATACGTTGTCGTTGGCATCAACAAACATGCTGTTCACGCCGTCGTCAGCGAAATCGCAGGCAACTGGCGTCTGCTCGCCCTTCACTGGGTCGAACTCACCGAAAGTGGCGTTCTTTTGTCCGTCCTTTCCTGCCACCCACACAGTGCCGTTGCTGTCGAAGGCAAAGCGCTTATAGTAGATGCGGCCGAAGTTTGAAGCCGAGCAAGTGTAGTTGGTCCATTCTTTGCCGTCGAACTTGTGGAAGAAGCCATAGGCGCCAAACCACACGGTGTTGTTAGGGCCATAGGCCAAGCCTTTGGCAGAGTAGTCGGCGTACTGGCCGCCCTTGATGGCTCCGTTGGCCACACTGTAGGTGGTGGTCTCCGTGCCCTTGACGTGGTTGATGGTGCTGCTCATGCCCAAATTGGCGATATACCAGAGGTCGGTCTGGTCTTTGGCGATGATGGACGTGAGGTTGCCAACGGTTTTCATTTCCTTTGTTTCGCCAACCTTGGTGTCGAAAATGAGGTAGCCTTCGTTGGTGGCTACGTAGAGGTCAGAACCACACATGGTCATGTCCTTGACATTACACTGGTCGATCGGTGTAATCTGTGCGATAGACGCTACGTTTCCCATTGCTAAGGAAGCGAAAGTGAGTGCGAGTAATTTTTTGAAATTCATAGGCTGAATATTTTATTGATTGTGAGATTTGCCGCAAAATTACGAAATAATCTTAGTCCAAGAAATATTTGCGCTGGGTTTTTAAGCTGCAAACGTATTTTGTCTCTATCTGTCACTTTCCGAGAGGAAAACAAGACGTTTTGCTAATAAATAAGCGCCAAACCGAATCAATATGTCGGTTTGGCGCTTGAATTTATAGGGGGATTATTTCAGATAATCATCGAAATAGCGGGTGATGCGTTCGTGGAGGTGCACCATGTCGTGTCCCATCATATTGTGGCCGTCGCCCGGGTAAACGAAGTAGTCGGGCTGCGTGCCAGCGTCTTCACACTTGCGGAGGAAGGAGAGGCTGTGTTGGAGCACGCAAGTCGGGTCGTTGTAGCCCACGATAATCTGCAGGCGTCCCTTGAGGTTTTTGGCCTTGTTGAGCAGGTTGCTGCTTTCATAGCCTTCGGGGTTTTCCTGCGGCGTGTCCATATAGCGTTCGCCATACATGACCTCATAGAATTTCCAGTCGATCACTGGGCCGCCTGCCACGCCCACTTTGAAGACGTCGGGGTAGGAACACATCAGGTTGGTCGTCATGAATCCGCCGAACGACCAGCCGTGAACGCCAAGGCGGTTGGCATCAACGTAAGGCAGTGACTTGAGGAACTTCACGCCCTCCATCTGGTCTTGCATTTCGATGTCGCCAAGGTGGCGGTGGGTGCAGCTTTCAAATTCGAAGCCGCGATATTGCGAACCACGGTTGTCCACCACGAAGACGATGTAGCCACGCTGCGCCATATAGATTTCCCAAGGGCGTGAGGCATAGTTCCAGCGGTTTTCAACGTTGTTGGCGTGCGGGCCGCCGTAAACGTAAACCACTGTTGGGTATTTCTTCGAGGCATCGAAACCAACGGGGAGCACGAGGCGGTAGTAGAGCGGCGTTTTGCCGTCGGCAGCAAGGATGGTGCCACCCTTTATTATAGGCACGTTATAGCTCTTCCAGGGTGAGTCGTATTTCTTGAAATTCGTCACCACCACTTTTCCGCTGTTCTTCGCTGTTCCGACGAGGTCGATGTGGCGGAACGTGTCGTGGCTCGACCACGTGTCGTAAATCCATTTGCCAGAGGCAGAGAGCGAACCGTTGTGAACGCCGAGTCCGTTGTCGAGTAGTTCCATGCGAGCATCTTTGACGCTTACGCTCCAGTGAGTGTGGTCGATGTCTCCCGTTTTGTTGCAGTTGAAAATCGCGCTCTGCGTCTTGGTGTTGAATCCCATCAGGTCAATCACTTCAAAGCGTCCCGTTGTGAGTTGCTTCAGCATTTTGCCCGTAGCGTCGAAGAGATAGAGGTGGTTCCATCCATCGCGGCGCGACTGCATGATGAATTTCGAGTCGTCCCACGGCAAGAACACGATGGGGTGCATCGGTTCCACGTAGCGCTTGTTCTCCTCCGTGTAGAGCACACCTTTGCGGGCTCCCGTCTGTGCGTCATACGCCACGAGCTCAGCCTTGTCCTGCGTGCGTGGGAGTTCAAACATGTAGATTGTCTTTTCGTCGGGACTCCATGCGATGTTGGTGAAATAGCGGTCGGTGGGGTCGCCGGCTTGCAGGAACACCGTCTTGTCGGTGGCCGGGTCAAACACGCCGACAGTCACCTTGTGGCTCGTCATGCCGGCCATCGGGTATTTCTCTGGTGCGAGTTGCGCCACGCGGTGGGCGATGTCCACCATCGGATAGTCGGTCACCATCGTCTGGTCCATGCGGTAAAACGCCAGCAGGTTGCCTTTGGGGCTCCAGAACGTACCTTTCGAAATGCCAAACTCATCGCGGTGGACGCTCATGCCATATTGCAGTTCGCGTGTGCCGTCGGTGGTCACCTGATGGCGTTTGCCGTCGGCCGTTGTCACGAAGAGGTTCCAGTCTTTCACGTAAGCCTCACTGCGGCTTCCGCTGTTGTAGTCGCGGGCCTGCACACCGCTTTCGCGCGGTGCTGTCCATTCAGTCTTCTTCGTCTTCCAGTTGTAGAGCACGTTGGCATTCTTTGTGGTCAGGAAAGCCAAAGTCTTTCCTGCGTAGGGGAAAGTGGCGTAGGCGAGGTTGTACACCTTGCCCACTTTGGCCGTGTCGATGGCGGCGTTGACCTCTTCAACTGTGAAGAGCACGCGTTGCTTCTTTTGCTGTTGTCCTTTCTCGTCAAACAGCGTACAAACCTTGTCAACTTTCGTTTCGAGGAGACAGTCGCCCCACCAAGCCGTGAAGGGGCTTGACGGCATGATGTTCCAATAGTTGTTTCCGCCCCACATGAGGTCTTCGAGCGTGAAGCTCTTCTTGTCTTGTGCCATGGCGTTGAACGGCAGCAGGCACAGTGCGGCCACAGCTGCCATGATTATTTTTTTAAACATGTCGGTTTTGGTGATAATGTGTAATTGCAATCACACATTATAAATAGGTAGCCAAAACATTTTGGCCACCTATTTATATATTAAACATTAATCCTTCGGTCCTAAAGCATTACTTAGTCGCGGTCTTCTCTGCGTGGGAACGGCTTGCGTCCGCCATCGAATTTGCGTTTGCCGCCAAACTTGCGGTCGCCGCCAAATTTGCGGTCGCCATCTTGGAAATCGCGGCGTTCGCCCTGTCGACGTGCCGGACGTTCATCGCGCTCCTTGAAGTTGCGGCTGCGTTCAAACTGGCGGTGCTTGCTGCGCAAGATGGCATATTCTGGTGGCAGGTCATCCTCTTCTTCTCTGTTGGCGCGTGGGTCGCCATCCGTATATCGGTTGTTGAAGTCACCTCTGTTTTGCTTGAAGCGTTTCTTTTCGCCCATGCGTCGGCGCTCCTCGTCGGTCTTCACTTCGCCGCCGCTGGCGCGGAAGTCATCCAGTTTGCCGCTGAAAAGCTGGTATTTGCGCAGTTCGCAGTCAAGCGAACCATTGTAGAGCGGAATTTTGATGCTCGGCTTCAGTCCGATTTCGTCGAAACATTCCTGCTTGTAGCTGATCACCCATGCCTCTCCGCCTTGGAATTCGTGTTTCAGGCGTTCTCCGAGCGTGTAATAGATGTTCAAGATGTCGGGCGGCGTCAAGCGTTCGCCATAAGGCGGGTTGGTGATGATGATGGCCGGGTTTTCCGGTTTGACGAACTTGCGGATGTCGCGCTGCTCGATGCTGACGATGTCGGCCACGCCAGCGCTTTTTGCGTTGTTGCGTGCCGCTTCAACGGCGTGCATGTTCAAGTCGTAGCCCAAGATGTGGTGTGCAAACTCCCTTTCTGCCGAGTCATCGTTGTAGATGGCGTCGAAGAGGTTGCTGTCGAAGTCTTTCCATTTCTCGAAACCGAAACTCTTGCGGAATACGCCCGGATAGATGTTACGTGCCATGAGTGCCGCCTCGATCAAAATCGTTCCCGAACCGCAGAAGGGGTCAATGAAATCGCTGTCTGCCTTCCATCCCGAGAGCTTGATGAGGCCAGCCGCCAGCACCTCGTTGATGGGCGCGTCGACAGAGGCCACGCGGTAGCCTCTCAGGTGTAGACTCTCGCCCGACGAGTCGAGAGAGAGCGTGCATTTGTCTTCAGCGATGTGCACGTTGAGCTTGATGTCGGGGTTGGTGATGCGGATGTTGGGGCGCTTGCCCGTTTTCTCGCGGAAATAGTCGACGATGGCATCCTTCACCTTGTAGGCCACAAACTTCGAGTGGCGGAATTCCTGCGAATAAACCACCGAATCGACCGAGAACGTCGTGTCGATGTCCAGATAATCGCTCCAGTTGATGGCCCTCACGGCGTTGTAGACGTCGTCGGCATCTTTGGCCGTGAAATGTTTGATGGGTTTGAGGATACGCACGGCAGTGCGCAGGCAGAAGTTAGCGCGGTACATCATTTCCTTGTCACCGCTGAACGACACCATGCGGCGGCCGATTTGCACATCGTTGGCGCCGAGTTCCGTCAGTTCCTGTGCCAGCACTTCCTCTAAACCTTGGAATGTCTTGGCAATGAGTTCGAATTGTTCCATTGTTGTTTGCTCAAACCATCGGGGCGCTCACGGTTCCGGCGGCAGCCAAGTAGTAAAGCCTTGATGGTTTTGGATGTTCTATGATATGATTGTTTGAAATTTCAGTTGAGTGAGAGAGGTGCGTCGGCTATCTTCCGTTCGTCACCTGGCTGCCCGCTTCCACGTTGTGCGTGATCCACACGTTGGCGCCGATGACCGCGCCCTTTCCAATCGTGATGCGTCCGAGGATGGTTGCGTTGGAATAGATGATCACGTCGTCGTGGATGATGGGGTGTCGCGGGTTGTTTTTGATGGGGTTGCCGTCTTCGTCGAGCGGGAAACTCTTCGCGCCGAGCGTTACGCCCTGATAGAGTTTCACGTTTTTGCCGATGATACACGTTGCCCCCACCACGATGCCCGTTCCGTGGTCGATGGTGAAATGCGATCCGATTTCAGCTCCCGGATGGATGTCAATGCCCGTTTCGCTGTGTGCGATTTCGGTGATGATGCGTGGGATGAGCGGAACGCCGAGGCGGAAAAGCTCGTGGGCCACGCGGTAGCACGTCAGTGCCTTGATGGCGGGATAGCAACTGATCACTTCTCCGTAGCTCTGTGCGGCAGGGTCGCCGAGATAGGCCGCTTCCACGTCAGTGGCGAGCGTTTTCCTGATTTCTGGCAGGCGGCTCACGAAGAGCGCCGCCAGGGTCGAGGCATGTTCGCGGTGGTCGCCATAGCATCCCGAACCGTCTTGTCGTGAAAAACACAATCCTGCCTCAATCTGTCCTGTGAGCAACGCGAAAAGTCGCTCCACTTCCATGCCGATGTGATACTTCACCGTCACGTTGTTGAGTGCCGAGCGTCCGTAATATCCAGGAAAGAGCACAGCGCGGCAGAGGCTGATGATTTCCTCGAGAATTGGTGTCGAGGGCAGCGGGTCGCCGTGTCGGTGCTGATGGAAGAGGCCCTTCATGTCGCGCATGTCAGAGAGCGCTTCCACGGCGCCAACCAGCAGTTTGTTGTTATTGTCGTTGGTGTGGTCCATGATGCATGCTTTCTTTTTCTCCTCCTCTTTGCCTGTGGCGGTTCCAGTTGGGGCTGTCGGCTGGGGGATGATAGTCGGGGGCATCAAAACAAGCAGAGATCTGCCCCTTGGAAGCGCCCCTTCTCATTAATACAAGCAAAGATAATTATTTATTTTCAGTGCGTGGGAATGTTTAAAAACAATTTTGTGAAGAACTTCCCTGCGGCCGGCCTATCTCTCCGCCTGTTCCTCCGCTTTTTTTAGATAAACGCCACATTCTGCAATGTTGAATTTTCTTAAATGCGTGCAAAACATCACATATAAATTGCATTTTTAATAAGTGGGATTGGAAAATTATTCATACTTTTGCGCATTACAAGCTAAATGTGACTGGATACATTATAACAAAATGGAATTAGAAAAATTTGACCGGCAACTCCGTCTGATGGTTATGCTTGCATCGAGCAGACGCTACACGGTGGAGGAAGTCAGCCGCGAGCTCTCAATGAGCCGTCGCTCAATTTATCGTTATATCGATGCCTTCCGCAGCATGGGCTTCATAGTGCATAAGAAAGGAACTCGGTATAATCTTGACCATGAATCGCCCTTCTTTTTGGAAATCACCGACCGCATCCACTTCAGCGACGACGAAGCCATCGCCATCAATCAAGTGCTCAATGCCGTGGTCGACAACTCGCCACAGGTGAGACATCTGCGCGAGAAACTCTCCTCGCTCTATGATTTCAACGTCATGGCAAAGCACGGCGTTGACGACCAGGTGGCGAAAAACCTCAGCCGCCTCTACAACGCCATCCAGAGCGAGCGTGTCGTTGTGTTGAAAAACTATCGTTCGGCCAACACCGGACAGGTGAGCAACCGCATTGTTGAACCTTATCTCTTCACGGCAGAGAACAGTGAAGTGCGTTGCTATGAAATCACAACGGGCATGTGCAAGACGTTTAAGCTCAACCGCATAGAAAAGGTGGAAATTCTCGACGTTCTTTGGTCGCACAAGCAGAAGCATGCGCCTTATTATGTCGACCTCTTCCACTTCGGCGGCGAAGACCGCCACGTTGTCAAACTCCTTATGGGCACGTTGGCCACCAGCATTCTTCTCGAAGAATATCCCGGTGCCGAGACGCAAATCAAACTGAACGACGACGGACGCCACCTGCTCACAACGGAAGTGTGCAGCTACAAAGGCATCGGACGCTTCGTGATGGGACTTGCCGACGACATCGAAATCGTGGGTTCTCCAGAATTTGTTGAATATATCAAGAGGCGGACTAAAGATTTAACAGAGAAATTTTTGAAGTGACGCAGTCTGTCAAATAATGGTTGTTACTTTGCAGCATCAATCAAACATCAAGGCGTGAAACCGAAAAAACATGCTTCCTCAGCGAAGTCCGCGTTGCGGTGGAGTGCCCAACCGGCACTCGCCTCTCCACAGAGGCCGCCATAAAAATCTGCAAAGTTATGACCACAAAAGACAATCTGCTCCAATCGACGGTTCTCGCAACCGCTCCTTCCCGCAAGACGCTCTGCGGCGTTTCCGCCTCTTCTTCACGCCCTGCCAAACCGCTCGTCCCATCGTGGTTGAAGAAGCTGATGTGCCTTTACGGCATTATATTGGGCGAGACCCCTTCTCCCCGCTATGCGCTCCGCATCCTCCATGCGCAGGCCGCCCTGCTGATGTTCCTGTTTCCCTTTACGCTCGGATTTGCAGTGCGCATCCTTCTGCTCCTCTGGTTTGTCGTGGCGCTGCTGCAATGCCGTGGCGACAAGTGAAAGCAACCTGAATTTCTGAAATAATTGATGAGGCTGCGCCGTAATTCCAATTGGAAATTACGGCGCAGCCTCTGTTGTTAATACGCTTATACCTCAAAGTGCGACAATGCGCGACGCAAAACGTCGCATATTTTGCGACAAAAATAATGAAATAATGTCGCACTACCAATTTCTGGCGTGCGTAATTCAAAAAAAATCCCGTTGGCAACATTCACAGCCAGCGGGATTTTTCCTTTTCTGCGTAAATAATATACAAGGTGGGATTCTTGGATGATTACTCCCCTTTGCAAGCAAACATACGGAAGCGTTTTTACAAATACAGGAATAAAATGGTCACAAATACAGGAATAAAACCGTCACAAATTCGGGGATAAAATGGTCACAAATTACGGAATTTTGCTGTTTGTCTTTGATATTCAAGGATAAACATATATCTTCGCAAAGAGAAAAACAAGGAATAATATGTCAAGATACAGTAATAGTATTGGTGGAGATATACGCAAAGCTTGGTTGGATTACTATACTTTTGGAGGACTGCCACAGGTGGCTTTGCTTGAAACGGAAGAAAAGAAAACAGACTATTTGCGTGGTCTGTATGAAACTACCTATCTGCGTGACGTAATTGAGCGCAACCATCTGCGTAATCCTGAAGGAATGAAGGAATTGGTGCGTGTAATAGCCTCGGGCATTGGTTCGTCAACCAATCCAACGAGAATAGCCAATACCTTTCAATCTTCACAAGGGGTAACCATAAAAAGAGACACTATAAAACAATACATTGACTATCTGAAAGACTCCTTTCTTGATAGAAGAAGCCTTACGCTATGATGTGAAAGGCCGAAAATATATTGGTACCGAGACGAAATACTACTTCGCAGACATCGGTATTCGTGCAGCCATTCTAAACTACCGCCAATAAGAGGAAACGCACATTATGGAAAACATTATCTATAATGAGCTTCGCAGTCGAGGATATAATGTGGACGTAGGATTGGTTGAACTTGGTGGCAAGGATGAGAACGGTAAGTTTGTCAGAAAACAGTTGGAGGTAGACTTTGTGGTGAACCGCCCTCCATACAGAGTGTATATCCAGTCGGCTTTTCACATGCCTACGCCAGAAAAGGAACAGCAAGAACGTCGCCCATTATTGTCAATCAATGACCACTTTCGTAAGATAGTCATTGTCGGTGATGATATTCACCGTAAGGAAGACGAACTCGGCGTGTTGACTGTCGGACTCTTGGATTTCTTGACAGACAAGAACTTGTTAGAGCAAGGATAAATCTCATAAAAAACTATTTTACAGGCAAGATGTTAGGCGGAACCGTTTTATACATCAGCAGGAAAGTGGTCCACACGCAGTACATCTCCGCATCAGAAGAAGGAAAGCAGTCGCATGCACTCGACGCATTGTTTCAGGATCTCATTAAAATAAGGTATAAGGATTTAGATTATTTCGATTTCGGAACATCCAATGAAGAAGGAGGAAAAGTGCTCAATGCCAGCATCATCTATCAGAAAGAAGGTTTCGGAGGAAGAGGCGTGGTTTACGACACCTACGAATGGGAATTATAATCTGCACAACAAGAACCATAAAAAAAGGAGTCAATCATGTTGACTCCTTTTATTTTATAACACCTTATTCATATACGGAGATTCCTTCGCTATTTGCTCAAAAGCTCTTTTGATATTCCGTTTGTTCCTATTGTTGTTTTCGACAATTCGGCAGATTTAAAAGTTCATGTAAGAAATCATATTGTGGTAAACAGATACAACTTAAATTATGCAATATAATTGTTTTAGTATTATTTCACCGCAATCTTTATAGAATCCTTACCTACTTTGGCGATAACTAATGATTCGTTTACGGCAAAAGAGGCTGAGCCATTCGCTGCAACCGAAGAGCCGAGATACTTGCCATCAGTAGCATAGAACTTCACCACTTCGCCATTATCAAGTCCAGAGAGGCAGATGATACCATCATGGGCAGAAGCCACAACGCCACGTGTTTTTACCATATTGATGTTGGTACCATTATCCAAGTTAGCATTAATCCAATACAGAGTTGCCTCCGCCTTATCAGATGCTTTATATCCATCTGCTGTAGCATAAACAGAAATCTTATAGGCTGCAGAAAGAGATACTTCCCCATTTTCGCTCAGCGCATCAGACTTAATATCTGTATCAGTTATTGTATAATGATACTTTGCTCCTGCTGTTTCGCAAGCGAACATCAATTTGCCTGATTCGTAAGAAATAGATGGAGTAGAGCACTGAGTAGCTGGCTTGTTATCATCTCCTGTTTCGTCTGGATTCCAGGCATAGATATATTTATAATCAGATCCAAAAGCATTTTTATATTCCTGAAGGTATTCTGTTGGAACCTTGATTATACTTGTCGTTGGTATTTTTAAGTCTGCGTAATTTGATCTACAATATTTACCTTCAAAATATACAGATTCCAGTTTTTGACAACCCTTGAAGCAAAAGTTTCCCAATGAAGTAACAGATGAAGGGATGGTGATAGAGGTTAAGCCACTGCAACCTTCGAAGCAACCTTTATCCAATGAAGTAACAGATGAAGGGATGGTGATAGAGGTTAAGCCTCTGCACTCACTGAAGCAAAAATCACCCAATGAAGTAACAGATGAAGGGATGGTGATAGAGGTTAAGCCACTGCAATAAAAGAAGCAAAGCACACCCAATGAAGTAACAGATGAAGGGATGGTGATAGAGGTTAAGCCACTGCAGTATGCGAAGCAGCCCCCACCCAATGAAGTAACAGATGAAGGGATGGTGATAGAGGTTAAGCCACTGCAATCCCCACGAAGCAAGACGCACCCAATGAAGTAACAGATGAAGGGATGGTGATAGAGGTTAAGCCACTGCAGTCCCAAAAACACAATTATATATATTTGTCACACTATTTGGAATATCGACGCCAGTGAGAGAACTACAATTGAAATTTTTACTCTTTTCTGATATGTATTTTAGAAAGTTGGGAGATTCAATACTAATTGTATGAGGCATTTCAAATTTTCCTCTAACGCTTTTATCTAAAGTAAAAGACAACTGATAGTATTTCATTTTACACTTTATATATTGCTGTTGTTTGAGTTTATACAATATCTACAATATAAAGTTTTACAAACTCATAACAAATTATTTCTGCGATATTAGTTATTTGTAATCATAAAGGGCAAGTTATTTCAGTCTTTTATTGATTCTTATACAATCCTCAAAACAAAGCGTAACGAACGATGTTTCTTATCTATTCGCTACGCTTTATTCTATTTGTTATCTTGCTTTTTTTATCTTACGTATTATTCCCACTCTATTGTTGAAGGTGGTTTTGAAGAAACATCATAGCAAACACGATTCACTCCTTTTACATTGCGAATAATATCGTTACTTACCTTTGCAATAAAATCATATGGAAGTCGTGCCCAATCTGCTGTCATTGCGTCAACGCTTGTAACTGCACGTAAAGCAACTGCACGCTCATAAGTACGTTCATCGCCCATTACTCCAACACTCTTTATAGGAAGCAAAACAACTCCGGCTTGCCATACTTGGTTATATAATTCATCTTCTTTGCCGTTTTGATCTTTTACTTTCCATTCATGCAGTCCACGAATGAATATATCATCAGCATCTTGAAGTACACGAACTTTCTCTGGAGTTATATCTCCTAAGATTCTTACAGCAAGTCCAGGACCAGGGAAAGGATGACGCAGTATTAGTTTGTCAGGCATATTCAATTGTTTGCCAACTCTTCTGACTTCGTCCTTAAAAAGCCATTTCAAAGGTTCGCAAAGTTTCAAATTCATCTTCTCAGGCAGTCCACCTACATTATGATGACTTTTTATTGTCTTGCCGGTTATATTCAAACTTTCAATACGGTCAGGATATATCGTGCCTTGAGCAAGCCAACGCACATCTTTAAGTTTCAATGCTTCCGCCTCAAAGACATCTATAAAACCCTTACCTATTATTTTGCGCTTCTTTTCCGGTTCTGTAACACCGGCAAGTTCTTTGAAAAACTTTTCGCTTGCATCTACGCCTATTACATTCAGACCTAAATTCTTGTATTCTCCAAGTACGCTCTCAAATTCATTCTTTCGCAGCATACCATGATCAACAAAAATGCAAACCAAATTCTTCCCAATAGCTTTATTCAGTAATACAGCAGCAACAGAAGAGTCTACGCCACCACTAAGTCCGAGAACAACTTTATCGTTTCCGAGTTGAGACTTCAGTTCCGCTACAGTTGTATCAACAAATGAAGCAGCACTCCAATCTTGTTTGCCTCCACATATATCTACTACGAAATTCTTTAGAAGCTGTGTCCCTTGAGTTGAATGGAAAACCTCAGGATGAAACTGCACTCCCCAAATCTTTTCTGTTTCAGAAGCGAACGCTGCATATTTCACCTTATCCGTAGATGCTATAACCTTATATCCTTCAGGAATAGCCGTTATTGAATCTCCATGACTCATCCAAACCTGAGAATTAGGAACAAATCCCTTAAAAAGAGGATCGTTTGTGTCAATCATACCAAGATTTGCACGACCATATTCTCTTGTTCCCGCCGGTTCTACTTTCCCTCCATGAGTGTAAGCTATATATTGTGCTCCATAACAAATACCCAATACCGGGTAACGACCTTTAATTTTGTCAAGATCAATTTTGAATGCTTCCTTATCGTAAACACTAAAAGGAGAACCACTCAAAATTACACCTATAACAGACTCGTCATCCTCGGGAAACTTGTTGTATGGTAATATTTCGCAGAAAGTGTCAAGTTCTCGAACCCTGCGACCTATTAACTGCGTGGTTTGAGAACCAAAATCCAATATTATTATTTTCTGTTTCATTATGGCTTTATTTACACACGCAAAATTAACAAATTCTGCCGTAATACGCGGTAAAGATATAATTATTTAGATTCTCCAAAATTGTCAAAATCCTTTTCCAAGTACTTTCTTTCTATATTTCGAGAGTTATTCGCTTGGTTGTTCGGCTATAGATAAATCTTTTGACCATGTTACATAGAGCATTATCAGTTGACGCAAACCGAAAGCTTTCATTCTGTCATTATAAATTACTTCCGCAGCCAAATGTAAAAGGTCTTTCACATCATCTTTCGAAGAACCTATAATGGAACGCATGTTGAGTTTTAGTTTTTCAAGCACAGACTCATCTACATATCCATTAGAATCTACCAAATCCCTAAGAAGAGCATATTTCTTTATAGTCTGTAAATGTTCATCCGTTATATTCAGGAAATGTGTTCCTGTGGCATTCAATTGTATTTTATACATGGTATTTTATTTTGTTTAATTGTTATTGTCTTTGAATATTGTCGAGGCTATCTTCAGCATTATTCTTTTTAGTACAGCCTTGTCCTTTATACTTTCAATAGGAAATCCTAATGCTATGCTTCGGGAATGTGTTCCTTGAAACAGAACTCCGGCAGAACTTCCGCCAGAATATTTGAAAATACTTTGCGCTCCGTTAAGCGGTTTCAAGCAATCCATTGATTGTACGGCATAAGTATTTTGCCCCAAGTCTTGCTCTATGGAAAACTTTTCTTCTGCATTAGAGATGTTTACTTTGCTACGCAAACTTCCTCCATAAACGCAATGTAAAGTTTGGGCAAGGAAAGAACGATCAGAAGAAGAATTCATATCCGTTCCTATATATGCTCCGCTCACAAGCAAAGAGCCGCCTTTAGAAAGATATGAACTTATTTTAGAACGTAAACTTCCGTTGAAGGTTTTGAAATCCTTAAAACTATGTTTTGTTCTTTTCTGAAGTCCTAAAATAATATCTACCATTGGATACTTGGACAGATCCACATTTCCGTTTTCCAAAGCACCGCGACTGCAGGAAACAAAAGAATAATTCGATGACAAAGCAGCACCATGAACATAAACATAGTCAAACGTATTGCCGGCTATCATTGTATTTGCTAATTCGTATCCGCTTCTGCCAAGTCCTTCTGCAGATTCGTCTCCTCCCCTATTTGGATTGAAATATTTTTGCGCGCCCGAATATTCCGGAGTTTGGATATAAGGTACGCCAATATCTTTGTAAAGATCAAACCCTACGCTGTCTTTCTTTTCAATAACTTCAGGACCTGACAACCTGTCAAAACCGTTTACTATAAGCAAAGGACGATAAGAAGTGTTTGCCCTGCAAGCCGAAAGTATTTCCGTAGGGAAACTTTCTCCGCCTTTGTTTACCGCAGTTACACGGAAACTGTAAACCACACCGCTTTTCAGCTTTTTCGTAAAAGATGTCTTCTTTACAAATTCTCCATTATCAAAATCTCCGTTACCTATGCGGGTATAAACAATATATCCTGTGGGCACCGCCGTTGCTTCCAAACTGTCTTTTACAGCGTTCCATTTGAGTGTAATTTCATTCTTTCCCGTAAATTCCATAAAGAAATTATTCGGAGCAAGAGGCGACACGATATATTTGCAACCATGCTCAAAAGAAACATAACGTAATATAGCCTTGTATATACTGCGCGACATATTAAACTTAAACCATGGGTCGTGTGCATAAATCATATCCATGAAATTCTGATGCGATAAGGTTTCTATTATGGCAGAAGGGACAGCCGGTCTGTTACTCTCGCTGTAATTCTTATCATAAGATTCACGACGCGACCAATTTACCTTATATATTCTCGACAACTCTGTAGCCACGCCATCTGTGAGCATACTTGCAAAATCGAGCGAAGCTTTTCTGCTCAATCCTGACGGATAAATGGTTTCGCCTGTTACTCCGTTTGTCGTTGCTATTCCCAAAGTTCCAACGAGAGCATTGTTTTTATAGCCTGCATCGCTGTGAACAGCAAGCGAAAGTTCTATAGGAACTTTTTTACCATCGGCATTTGGCATATAAACCGAGCCTCCGGCGAGATAATTAGTAGCATACGAGCGGGAATTTATGTCATCTTTGTAATCATCCTCACCTCCGTAAGAACTATAAAAGCTATACGGAATGCCATACCATTGTGTAGAATATCTTGCTCCCTCGAGATACCTTGGCAAACGGCTTATCAAAGGTTCGCCTTCGTTTCCTTCACCACGCGATATGTTTCCCATGCCACCGCCAAAGCGCACGGCATCAGCCGAAACCACTCCGTTATGCGCTGAAAGGTTCGAAAGAACCACACAATTCTTTTCACTTTCTCCTGCATTAAAGAAATAACGTCCCACATATACCCATGTGCCGCCTCCCATGCGCTGATTAACTTTTACATGAGTGGCTACACCTCCATGATATACTGTATAATTTGCATCGTTCACCGCTCCTTCGAGAGTTTGATAGCTCACATAAACTTCATACATCCCGGATTTCTTTATATTCGGAATCCATTTCGTAAAAGAAGCCTTTGATTTATTTGGAACTGTGGAAATCATACGGGCGGAACCTGACACAAATGGATTTTCATCGTCGTAATACACGTTTTTTGCGTTTGCAAAACCGGGATGTTGGCTTTGCTGCCACGGATTCTTTACTTGTTTTTCCTGATATAAGCCGTTGGCTGAGGGCGCATCGTTATCTACAATTATTTCTTCGCGTTGCCAACTGCGCTCTCGAGGAGAATATACCACTGCTCCTGCATTTTCGAGCATCGGAATAAGAAATGGCACAACAAATGTCTGGGTCAGTAAATCTTCTGTCGTTGAAAACAAATACGGTCTCTGCCATTTCCATGAATTTTCGGCTATCGAATAATAACGTCCATGACTTGCCCACACCGAAATATGATGATTCTGCAAACCGTACTTAAATGTGTAAGGTTTAGAAGCATTAAAAGTCCACGGCTCTCCGTTGTAGTTCACACCGTTCCACAAACGGCTTTTATCCACACTTTTTCTGTACTGATTGGGAATGAGTTCCGTTAACGGTCTTCCTTCGGAATACAGATTTAATTTGTAGCTCTTATATTCATCGGGGAGACAACGTGAAACTGATGCGTAAATGGAATTGACAATCCTGTCGGTAAACGGCTGCGCACCGAAAACGTCATTTGTATTTATGTCTATTGTTTTATTTTCTTCATTAACCGTACAATCCGTAAGTTTGCAGACACCTGTAGGATTGAAATTCGGTGCTTTGTAATGCTTGAAATAATTGCTTAATACAATCTCGAGGGTATCGCTCTGCGAATACGCGGAAAGCGGAAGCATTCCACAAACTGCCAAGACGAACAGCAAACGCATTACAAAGGCTTTATTCTGCATGGGTCGAATAGTATTTGCACGCCTCTCTTATGCCGCAGTTCTCACAATCAGGTTTGCGCGATTTACACACATAACGTCCGTGCATAAGAATCCAAAAATGTGATGCACTTACAATATTTTCGGGTATATATTTCAACAACTCCAACTCAACCTTCTTGGGAGTGTTGCAAGAAAGGGGAACAAGCCCCACCCTTCGGCTCACTCTGTAAACATGTGTGTCGACCGCAAGAGCAGATTTGCCGAAAGCCACGGCAAGAATGACATTCGCGGTTTTTCTTCCCACACCCGGCAGACTTGTCAGTTTGTCAAAGTCCTGAGGAATCTCTCCTTTGAAATCCTCACATACTTTCGCCGCCATTTCCACCAGATGCTTTGCTTTGGAATTGGGATATGAAACACTTGATATGTAAGGCAGGACTTCTTCAACTGTTGCCGAAACCAAAGATTCCACTGTGGGATACGCAGCAAACAAAGCAGGAGTTACAGCATTTATTCTTTTATCGGTGCACTGCGCAGAAAGCATTACCGCCACCAGCAGTTCATACGGCGAACCATAGTTCAATTCCGTTTCCACGGGCGGTATATTTTTCTCGAAATAATCGAGAACATAATTATATCTTTCTGATCTTTTCATTAATCACAGTCTTTTCTCCAAGCATCGCTTATATTGCAAAGTTACGAAAAGATTCTTTTACCCGGTAATACAAATGAACGTAATAATGATTGGTTTCTTTTTTCGCACACGCCACATTCTTTTTCGGATATACCATATATATACATTAAAAAACGAATACAACGACAAATATTCAGCGATTTTTCAACCTTTTGTAAATTTCGGTGTTTCAAGCATTTATTTTTGTCAAAAATACAAGGCATATATTTTAAAACATAAGGCACATATTTTGAAATAAGTGCCTTGTATTTTTTATTACATAGGGAACAATTTTTCTCATCTCGCATTTCGTACTTTTTTCAGTGAATATCCGTTGCATATAATCATTACCAATAAATCGATACAGGCTTCTTAGAAATACATTCAGGTGTTTTCTGTAAGTCATGTACCATGTCGCGTATGTAATGAAGTTTGCAAGCGGCAATAAATTCTTATTTTTGCATTGCATAATACATCTTGATATGGAAAAATTCATTTTAGATACGGAAGTCATAGTGTTGACATACAACGAACTCAACAGCAGTCAACTCAAATTGGTTGAAACGGCTTTCAAAGCCTGCGAAAACAGTTATTCACCGTATTCAGAATTTTCTGTGGGGTCATCATTGGAATTTGAAGACGGTGAAATTTTTCAGGCTAACAATCAGGAAAATGCCGCATACCCCTCAGGACTGTGCGCCGAACGCACCCTGCTTTTTTATGCCAAAGCAAATAATCCTCACAAAGAAATTAAGCGCATGGTCATAGCTGCAAAAAATCATGGCAAAGCAACAAAACAGCCGGTTTCGCCATGCGGGGCATGCAGACAGGTAATGCTCGAAACCGCAAACCGACAAAACTCTCCTATAGAGCTTCTGCTTGCCGGCGCAGACAAAGTATATATGATAAAAGACGTAAAGACCCTGCTTCCTTTACAGTTTAATGCAGAAAGTTTGAAATAATTATTGATTGGTACGCTTTTTGCAAAAACAAATACAGAAATAAAAAGTTCACAGAAATGAGTAATAAGAAAAATCATAAGCCTGAAGAAACGCAGGAAAACCAAAACACCAAAAACAACGCGGGAGAACAGGCTAACGAAACAGTTCAAGAGGAAAATAATAACAACAAACAAAGCACAGATACCGACAAAACTGCCGAATACGAAGCAACAATTGCCGATTTGAAAGACAAATATCTGCGTCAGGCGGCAGAATTTGACAACTATCGCAAACGTGTGCTGAAAGAGAAAAGCGAACTCATTCAGAACGGCGGAGAGAGTGTCATTTCTTCCCTACTCCCTATAATTGACGACTTTGAAAGGGCTTTGCAAAACATGAAAAAGTCAGATGACACCGCTGCTCTAAAGGAGGGTGTGGAGCTTATATATCAGAAGTTCATGAAAACTCTCGAATCCAACGGACTGAAAACCATTGAAACCAAAGAGGCTGATTTCAATACGGACTTCCATGAAGCAGTTGCCATGATTCCTGCTCCAAATGACGAATCGAAGGGTAAAGTTGTGGATTGTGTGCAAAAAGGATACAAACTCAACGATAAAGTTATTCGCCACGCAAAAGTTGCCGTAGGACAATAATAAAAAATAACAGAACCAACGGCTATAGTAAACAACACATCATGGCAGATTCAGAGAAAGATTATTACAAGATATTAGGAGTGGAACGCTCCGCAAGTGCAGAAGAAATAAAGGCAGCCTATAAGAAAATGGCCATTCGCTATCATCCCGACAGAAATCCGGGGGACAAAGAAGCGGAAGAGAAATTCAAACAAGCAGCCGAAGCATATGATGTACTTCGCGACCCGGATAGGCGTTCGCGTTACGATCAATTTGGTGCAGCCGGAGTAAATGGCGAAGGATTCGGCGGTTTCGGAGGAAACGGCATGGGAATGGATGACATTTTCAGCATGTTCGGAGATTTATTTAACGGACATAATCCTTTCGGAGGCTTTGGAGGTTTCGGCGGTAACGCTGGCGGAGCTTCAAACATGCGCCCTGCCGGTGGAAATTTGCGTTTGCGAGTGAAACTTACACTTGAAGATATTGCCAAAGGAGTTACAAAGAAATTCAAAGTAAAGAAGTACGTAAAATGTCAAGAGTGCGGAGGTAGCGGAGCCGAGAAAGGTTCTTCGGCAGAAACATGTCCCACATGCCACGGACGTGGACATGTTGTTCGCAGACAGCAAACAATTCTCGGAATAATGGAAACTCAGACCGTTTGCCCCACATGTCATGGAGAAGGAACGGTGATAAAGAAAAAATGTTCGCATTGCAATGGTGAAGGCGTGGTTCTTGCCGACGAAGTTGTCGAAGTAAATATCCCTGCCGGCGTTTCTGAAGGGATGATTGTCAATGTTCCCGGCAAAGGAAACGCGGGACGACATGGCGGAATGAATGGAGATCTTCAAGTTGTCATAGAAGAAGCTCCACATCCCACATTTGTGAGAGACGGAAACGACCTTGTCTATAATCTTCTTTTGTCTGTGCCACAGGCTACGCTTGGAGATACGGTGGATATACCTACAATTGACGGAATGTCAAAGATTACCATAAAACCCGGCACACAACCGGGAAAAGTTTTGCGTCTGCGTGGCAAAGGTCTTCCGGCTGTTAAAGGATATGGCAGTGGCACGGGCGACTTGATAGTAAACGTGAGCGTTTACATACCGGAAAATTTGACAAAAGAAGAGAAAAAGGCTATAGAAACCTTGAAAGAAAGCGAAAACGTTAAACCGAACAAAGACGTAAAAGAATCTATTTTCCAAAAATTCCGTGCTTTATTCGATTGATTCTTTACCAAATTAATTTTATGAACTACGAAGAAACGGTAAACTACCTTTTTACTTCCGCGCCATTGTTTCAAAACATTGGCGCGGGAGCATATAAAGAGGGACTTGAGAATACTCGCGAACTAGACAAGCATTTCAACCATCCCCACACCAAATATAAAACAATACATATTGCAGGAACCAACGGAAAAGGTTCGTGCGCACACACAATAGCAGCCATACTGCAGTCTGCAGGATATAAAACCGGCTTATATACTTCACCGCATCTCGTGGATTTTAGAGAAAGAATCAGAATTAATGGCGAAATGATTCCCGAACAAGAAGTTATAGATTTCGTAGAAAAGGAACGCTCTTTCTTTGAACCCTTGCATCCTTCGTTTTTTGAGCTATCAACGGCTCTCGCTTTCAATTATTTTGCAAAACAAAACGTTGATGTTGCCGTAATAGAGGTTGGATTGGGTGGAAGTTTAGACTGTACGAACATAATAACCCCGGAACTTTCCATAATAACCAATATAAGTTTCGACCATACGCAATTTCTTGGGAACACTTTGGCTCAAATCGCAAAAGAGAAAGCCGGTATCATAAAAAAAGACGTTCCCGTTGTGGTTGGTGAAGCTCTAAAGGAGACGAGAGAAGTTTTTGAAAACAAAGCTAACGAAGTTGGTGCGCCAATTGTCTTTGCTGAAAAAAATTCCATGATAAAAGGTTACGTTCACGACAAAGACGGAATGAAACTTGACACGAATGTTCTTGCAGATAGCCTTTATTACGAATTGGGCGGGGACTATCAGATAAAAAACGCCAATACAATTTTGCATGCCGTCAGAGAACTCCGCTCAAAAGGTTTCAATATTAAAGACGAAGACCTTTACAACGGCTTTGAAAAAGTAAAAGAACTTACGGGACTTCGCGGACGTTGGGAAATTATATCGGAAACCCCGAAGATTATTCTTGATACAGGTCATAATCCCGGCGGTCTTTCCTATAACATGCAGCAACTAAAAAGTATGAAAGCCCCGAACATTCGTATCATAATAGGAATGGTTTCGGACAAAGACATAAAATCGGCTCTCAATCTCATGCCTAAGGAAGCGACATTCTATTTTACAAAAGCCACAGTCAAACGTGCGTTGGACGAAGTTTCTTTATACAAAATGGCAAACGAACAAGGTTTGAAAGGGAACCATTATCCCGATGTCGGCAAGGCTTATGAAGCGGCGTTGAAAGATTGCAGCCCCCAAGACATTATATATATCGGTGGCAGCAATTTTATTGTCGGAGATTTTCTCTCACATCAAAAATAGCACAATATATCCAAATAAAAAAGCTGCGGTAAAAACCGCTGCTTTTTTATTTCTTTTCTGATGATTCGTCCTGTATTTGCGGAGCATTTGCTTTTCCCGCCAGCCGTTCTACCTTTTCGGCAAGAACTTCTGTTATACTTCGTTGAATGCCGTTCTTGTCTGTGTACGTGTTTGTCCTTAATTGTCCTTCCACAAACAGTTTGTCTCCCGTATGCACATACTTTTCTATGAATTGCGCAGTTTCTCTCCACGCCACAATCCTATGCCATTCGGTACGTTCCGGCACCTGCGTTCCGTTTTTCAGAGTATATGCTCTCTCTGAAGTAGCCAAAGATAAACGGGCTACAGCCATATTGCTGTCAACATACCTTATTTCCGGTTCACGACCCACATTGCCTATTAGCAAAACTTTATTCAGCGACATATTACAAGATTTATCGGTTAGCGTATCCTATACGAATCTCTCACAAGCTTCTCGTCATGACGAACACCTTTGTATGCAAGCACAACAAACACTATCGCCATTAACGGGAATGCTTCGTAAAAATCAAATTGCGGTGTAAGTTTCAAACTTTTAGCAATTCCTATCACACAACTCATGCGTGTTATGTAATACGCAAGCAATATAAAAATTGTCCACCAGCACATTTTCATCTGTCTTTTGCGATTATGAAATCCTAAAATCGTTATCACATTCAAGACCGCAGCTCCAAGAATCATCACTCCCATTACAGAGTAAAGCAAATTCGAAGATTTGCCGTCGCTCAAAGAAAAGTTCGAAAGCGTGGCAAGCACTAAATTCTCGCCGGTCTTGAAAGATACGGATATTTCAAAAGCAGAAATCACAAGCAAGACAAATGCTGCAATCAAAAACAAAGTTTGTTTTCTCTGTATCATTATTTTTTCGAAATGACCTGCTTATACTATTCCCTCTTCGCCTGTTGTAGGGTTGCGATAATAGAGACGATCGTCAATAAATTCCTGTTCAGCAATCAAAGAAGGTTTGGGGAGATGCTCATAATAGCGCGAAATTTCTATTTGCTCTCTGTTCTCGAAAACTTCATCAAGGTTCTCGTTTGCGGAAGCAAATTCCTGCAATTTTTTCTGAAGATCATTTTTCATTGCAACCGAAATCTGATTTGCGCGGCGAGACATAATGACAACACTTTCGTAAATGTTGTTTGTTCCCTTTGCAAACTCTGTGATATTGCGCGTTTGAGTATTGGTTGGCGCGTCAGTCTTTCTGTAATCCATTTTATATTGTAAAACTTTAATGATATTCTTATTTCTTTGCGTTTTGAATTGAGTCCTTCACAGCCTTTTTTTCTGTTTTTGCCATTACAGACACATCCTTTTTCTTTGTTTTTTCAAAAATACTTTTGGCTTCCGCCATGTATTTTGATTCGGGAAACTCATTGGCAAAAGCATAATATTCTTCCGCTGCAGCATCAAGACGTTCTCCTTTGCGCGATTCCACACTGTGAACAGCCAAAAGATACTTCACACGAAGCAACATAATGGCAAAATCCTCACGGCGTTTTGAGTAAGGGTAATCACGCATGGCATTTTCTGCCGTTATTATGCACGCCTGATAATTATTGCCTCCGAAATTACAATTACCGAAGTAGCTTCCAAGGTCAAAATATGTTTTAGCCGACAGATATTCTTTCTCTACAAGTTTGTCTTGCAATTTGAAAATCATATCCTGCGACTCTTTAGCGTAAATGCTCTGTGGGAAAATCTCCAAAAGATTCTGGAAAGCAGTTACAGCCTCATAAGTTTCCGTTTGATCAAGTTTGGGCTCGGGAGTGTTTTTATACAAAGCCATGGCATTATAAAAACGTGCATCCTGAGTGTACAAACCGTTGGTATAAGTTTCATAATACTTCTTCAGGAAATTGGCTGCCGCCTCATAATCTCTCGCCTTATAGGCAGAAATGCCAAGCAGATACAAACTCTCTTCACCTTTATCAGTACCTTTCAATACAGAAATAACATCCTGCAAAAGCACCACCGCTCTCGTATATTTACCATCGGCATAATACTGCTTTGCAGCCTCATAACGATAAAGATAATCGCCCGACTTTATTATATTGTTAAATTCGCTACACGACGTAAAGAACAACGTTGCCAACATCGTTATCACGAACAGACCTTTGTTCATTTTCATAAAGACACTATATATCGTTTGCAAATTTACAAAGAATAAACCATTCTACAAGTTACAGATTCTTAAACTTATGTTTTTTACACGGCGAACAAGGCAAATAAACCGTAAAAACATTCTTTACAAACCGGTTCACAATGGTATTATACCACCGAACACTACCCTTTTTCCTTTTCGTAAGCAGAAAAAGCTAAACCGTAGACTTCATTATACCCTTGTGCCAATACTATTTTTAGCATCAATATAAAGCACTATATTTCAGCATCTTATTTTTACGAAAAATATAAGGCATATATTTTGAAATAAGTGCCTTATATTTTAAAATACATGGCTTGTATTTTTCACAAAGTGCCTTGTGTCTTTTGTGATAAAGATTTGCTTACTGTAAAACTGGCGGATTTTAGCGAAATAAGCACTAAAACAAACTTACTTTAGGTGTGGAACGTGTAGGATTAATTCTACACTTGTTTGCCTGAGTTTGTTTTTCCCTGTTTATTTCGCTTCGGTGCATTGTTTTTTGCGCTCTTGCGTCTGTCTTCGTTGCTTTTATTGTTGCCTCGCACGTTTTTACTGCCATTTTTATGCTTTTTCTTTTGTCCGCTATTCTCTGTTGGTTCTTTTATAACTTTCATTCCTTCGGGCAAAGGGTATGTTTCCACTTTCTTCTCTATGAGTTTTTCTATGTTTTGGAAACGCAGACGATCGCGCGAACTGATAAGTGTAAGAGATTCCCCTCCCCTGCCCGCTCTTGCGGTACGTCCTATGCGATGGACATAATCTTCGGGGTCTGCGGGAGCGTCATAGTTAACAACAAGCTCTATATCATCTATGTCTATGCCGCGTGAGATTATATCCGTAGCCACAAGCACGGAAATATGATTGTTGCGAAATTTCATCATCGTATCGTCGCGCTGCGCCTGATCGAGATCGGAGTGCATTTCGGCAACATTAACTTTTTGCTTCAGGAGTTCCAATGTAAGCTGTTTGACCATTTTTTTGGAAGACGAGAAAATTATCACTCTGCTCAATTCCTTGTTTTTGGCAAACAGATCCTTAATGATTGCCTGTTTCTGTGATTCTGCACAATAGCACACCCTCTGCTTTATGGAAGCCGCAGGTTTTGAAACAGCTATTTTAATTTCTACCGGATTTTTCAATATTCCGCCAGCAAGACGCTTTATCTTGTCGGGCATTGTTGCAGAAAACATTATTTTTTGGCAACAGTCGGGAAGCAATTTGTTTATGCTTAAAATATCGTCATAAAATCCCATGTCGAGCATACGGTCTGCCTCGTCCAAAACAAAGAATTTTACATTGGAAAAGTCGGGCTTTTCCAACTGTATATGGGCCAACAAACGTCCGGGAGTGGCTATAATCATATCAGCACCAAGTTTTAGGCTTCGACTTTCCTGTTCGTAACGTATTCCGTCATTTCCGCCATAGACAGCAACCGAAGACACCGGCACAAAATAAGAAAAGCCTTCCATAGCCTGGTCTATCTGTTGGGCAAGCTCGCGAGTTGGAGACATGACAATGCAATTAATTGCGTTCCTACAGTGTTCCCCAACATATAGCTGGTTAATTATGGGAAGCAAATAGGCTGCTGTCTTTCCTGTACCGGTTTGCGCAATTCCCATTACATCACGTCCTTCAAGAATCGGCGGGATAGTCTTTTCCTGAATTGGCGTACATTTTTCAAATCGCATGGCATCAAGTGCATCAAGCACTTTATCATCTAAATCCAAATCATAAAAGTCTATCATCTTATTCTTTTTTATATATCCGAATTACATTCATTCATTACTTTGGTGCCCTTCGATAGAGAATGAAAGCAATTATGGAAAACAATATATTGGGAATCCACGCCGCCACAAGCGGAGGCATATAGGCTTTAACCGCAAATGTAGAAGAAACTGTTTCAAACATTATATATGAAAAGCTTAACGCTAAACCTATACCCAAAGAAAGTCCCATGCCTCCCTTGCGTTTTTGGCACGACAAGGAAACTCCTATAACCGTAAGTATAAACGCCGCAAAAGGAGAGGCGAATCTTTTGTAGAACTCCACTTCAAACATACTCAAATTGGCTGCTCCACGCATTTTTTGCTTTTCTATGAATTCGTAAAGCTCGGGGGATGTCAACGTTTCCTGTTGGTTTCTGGAGTACATGAAGTCTGATGGTTCCATCATTATAATAGAATCGGTTTCCGCCCCTTTGTATATTTTCTCTCTGAGACCATGTAGTTCACGGACTTCATAATCACGTATTTTCCACTTATAACGCTTTTGCGCAAGAGTATCATATTGAATGGAAGATGCCGTAAGGTGCGACACAAGTTTCTTGTCGCTGAATTTATCAAGCGAAAAGTTGAAACCGGTCTTCGTATCGTTGTCAAAATGCTGAATATACGCAACAACACCAGTATCTACCTGCAACTGGACATTCTCTGCTGTTGTTACCTTCTTCTTATGGATGTATTGCTGATCAAAGTTAAGGCGTTCTACATTGCCATGAGGAATGACAAAAGCACCAAGCACGAACGACAACAAGGCAATAACCCCTGCCGATACCATATATGGGCGCAATAATCGATTGAATCCCATTCCCGTTGAGCGCATTGCTATAATCTCCGAATTATCGGCAAGTTTTGTTGTAAAGAATATCACCGATATAAAGACAAACAAAGCACTGAAAAGATTTGCCAGATAAGGAATAAAGTTTAGGTAATAGTCAAATATTATTTCATGCCATGTGGCATGTGAAGATGTAAATTTATCTATTCGCTCATTAAAGTCGAAAATTGTGGCAATTGCCATGATCAACGCGATGGAAAAGAAATAAGTGCCAAGGAATTTCTTTATTATATAAAAGTCTATCTTGCCAAGAATGGGCTTTCTTATTTTACTATCCACAGGCTTTTTTTTGTCGGACAGGACTTCTTTTATCTCCGAATCGGGAGTAAAAAACTTACAACACTTAGCCGGCACACATTTTATCTTTTCCGCAAACTTCATTACAGTCGTCGCATTATAATTGGTAAGACTTCCGATTTCCAATCTTCATAGTCGTCTGCAAGAATGTGATTTCTCGCTTCTCCCACAAGATATAAATAGAATGCCAAATTGTGAATAGAAGCAATTTCCATAGCCACCAATTCTTTTGCCTTGAAAACATGATGCAGATAAGCTTTTGTATAAAGTGTATCAACATAGCTTATTCCTGCGGGATCAATTGGAGAAAAATCATCTTCCCACTTTTTGTTTTTGGCATTAATTATTCCCCGACTGGTAAAAAGCATTGCATTTCTGCCGTTGCGCGTGGGCATTACGCAGTCAAACATATCCACTCCTCTTTCAATGCCCTCAAGAATATTTGCAGGAGTACCTACTCCCATAAGATATCGCGGACGATTTTGAGGAAGAATTTCATTAACCACTTCTATTATGTGATACATTACCTCTGTCGGCTCTCCCACAGCCAATCCTCCTATTGCGTATCCGTCAGCATTGTGTTGCATTACATTACGCGCACTCTCACGGCGCAAATCGTCGTAAGTACAACCTTGAACTATCGGAAAAAGTGATTGGCTGTAACCATATAAAGGCTGCGTGGAATTAAAACGTTCAAAACAACGTTCGAGCCAATTTTCCGTAAGTCTCAAACTTTTGCGAGCGTAATCATAAGTAGAATCTCCAGGAGCGCATTCATCAAAAGCCATAATTATATCCGCACCTATGGCACGCTCTATATCCATTACTTTTTCAGGAGAAAAGAAATGCTTGCTTCCATCAATATTAGAGCGGAACTCACAACCTTTTTCGCTAATTTTGCGAATATCCGTAAGCGAAAAGACTTGAAATCCCCCGCTATCGGTAAGTATTGGTTTGTCCCATGAAGAGAACTTATGTAAGCCGCCTGCTTTTTCTAAAATATCTGTTCCGGGACGCAAATAAAGGTGATAAGTATTCCCGAGAATTATTTGCGCCTTCACGCTTTCTTTCAAATCTGGTGCGAGAACACCTTTCACCGTACCCTGTGTACCAACAGGCATAAATATTGGAGTTTTTATCTCTCCATGAGCAGTTTTAATCACTCCTGCTCTTGCCTGCGTCCTCGCATCGGTATGCTCCAAAACGAATTCCATGCCTTACTTATCGTTTTCTTTTACGGAATTGTCTCCTTCCTTTACAGAAAAGTCTATTGCGTCATCGACTTTTTCATCAAGCAAAGCATAATTCAATACATCCATAACGTTTTCTACATAATGGAATTCCAATCCATTAATATAAATCTCGGGAATATCCTCAATATCTTTTTTATTGTCTTTGCTTATTATTATATCACTGATGCCTGCACGCTTTGCCGCAAGAATTTTTTCTTTTATTCCTCCCACAGGAAGAACTTTGCCGCGAAGTGTTATCTCTCCAGTCATGGCAAGTTTATCACGCACTTTTCTCTGTGTAAGAGCAGATGCCAACGATGTTGCAATTGTTATTCCTGCAGAAGGACCGTCTTTAGGCGTTGCACCTTCGGGCACGTGAACATGTATGTTCCAATTATCAAAAATATTGCTGTCAATATCCAGTTTGTCAGCGTGCGCTTTTATATATTCTAAAGCAAGCACGGCAGATTCTTTCATGACATCGCCAAGATTTCCCGTCAATGTCAACTTTGCGCCTTTGCCTCTACTCAAACTTGTTTCTATATAAAGAATGACTCCGCCCACAGAAGTCCAGGCAAGACCTGTTACAACTCCTGCGTAAGCATTTCCTTGGTACTTGTCTCGATTGTACGGAGGATTACCAAGTAATTCTTTTACATCAGACGATTGTATAGCTTTGTCAGCAAATGAAGGTTCTACACCGGAAACTATTCTAAAAGCCACCTTACGCATAATTTTGCCCAACTGCTTTTCAAGTTGACGCACACCGCTCTCACGAGTATATAATTCCACTACCGTTTCCAAAGCCTTCTTATTGAGTTGCACCGTATGACCGGAGTGTTCTTTGTCCAAACCTGCTGCTTTCAATTCCTTTGGAACCAAATGACGCTTGGCTATTTCTATTTTTTCTTCTGTAAGATACCCGCTAACCTCTATCAGTTCCATTCTGTCAAGAAGAGCAGGAGGGATGGTGTTTAATGAGTTGGCTGTTGCTATAAACATTACCTGCGACAAATCGTAATCCATATCCAAGAAGTTATCATGGAAAGAATTGTTCTGCTCCGGATCAAGCACTTCCAAAAGAGCGGAAGCAGGATCACCGTTATAGTTGTTTCCGGAAATCTTGTCTATTTCATCTAGTATGAACACAGGATTATTGGAGCCAGCCTTTATCATTCCTTTTATTATACGTCCCGGCATTGCACCAATATATGTACGACGATGACCACGTATTTCCGATTCATCATGCAAACCACCCAAAGATACTCTTACATATTTGCGTTTCAAAGCTGCCGCTATGCTTTTTCCCAAGGATGTTTTTCCTACTCCCGGAGGTCCGTAAAGACATATTATGGGAGACTTCTGATCTTTTTTTAGCGTAAGTATTGCAAGATGTTCCAATATGCGCTCTTTAACTTTTTCCAAGCCGTAATGGTCGCGATTCAAAACGGTACGGGCATGTTTCAAATCGAGATCATCTTTTGTAATAACATTCCATGGCAAAGAAAGAAGCGTTTGCAAATAATTAAGTTGAACGCTGTAATCCGGATTTTGAGGATTGATACGCTCAAGTTTCTTTAGCTCACGTTCAAAAAACTTCTTGACATTTTCGGGCAGTTTTTTCTTTGCAGCCTTTGCCTTTAGTTCGTTTACATCTTGGTTCTGCGGACTTTCGCCGAGCTCATCCTGTATATTCTTTATTTGCTGCTGAAGAAAATATTCTTTTTGCTGCTTGTCAAGATCTTCACGGGTTTTGTTGCGGATATTGGCTTTCAGCGCAGCAAACTGTGCTTCACGATTCAATATGCCTACCAACTTATAAGCCCTCTTGACCATGGAACTAATCTGCAAAAGTTCGTTTTTCTCCTTTAGCGGGAACGGCAAATTAGTACAAATGAAATTAATAAGGAAAAAGTCATTCGAAATATTCCTTAGGGCAAACGAAGGTTCAACTTGCATTGCGCTTTGCGACATATAACGTTCGGTTATATCCTTGCAGGCAGCAGCCAAAGCTGCAAACTCTTTGTTATCCTTTGGAGCAAGTTGTTCTTTGAGAACACTAACCTCGGCTTTCATATATGGTTCGGTAGCCGTAACTTTCTTTATCTTAAAGCGTGCGAATCCTTGAAGTATCGCCGTATGTGTATTTTCAGGAAGTTCAAGAACCCTTACCACTTTAGCCAAAGTACCTATTTCATAAATATCTTTCTCGGTAGGAGAATCAACCTCCGGCACTTTCTGACTCAACACACCGATATATTCATCAGCTTCGTCTGCATGCTTCACAAGACGCAGACTTGACTTTCTCCCTATTGTACACGGAATAGCAACACCGGGGAAAAGAGCCATATTTCTCAATGGCAAAATACCTATCTCCCCTTCCACTTTCACGTCAAGTACCTTTTCAACATCGCCGTCAAAGTCAGCTATCAGTTGAAAATGCTTGTTTTCATTTATATCACCCATTTTGTCTGTATTCATTAATATATGTGGGCTTTCTTGCATGATTGCTTTACAGGTTAGCACACTTTTAGCACAAACCCACTTCGTTTAAGATGCAAAATTACTCATAATTTGCGAAAACAAAGGGGCTTTTTGTACTTTTGCAAACGTATTAACGTGTAAACACCAAATAATGGGCTGCCAATTAAACAAGACATTCCGTTTCAAACAATTCTGTATTGAAAGCGGCGGACAATCAATGAGTGTAGGAACCGACGGAGTTTTACTCGGGGCATGGGCAGAAGCTCCTCAAGCCACAACCATCCTCGACATTGGTACAGGAAGCGGAGTGATAGCCTTAATGCTTGCACAAAGATTTCCACACGCCGCAATCACAGGCATAGACATAAACGAGCTTGCTATCGAGATAGCTCGTAAGAACGCAAATTCAAGCCCGTTCAAACAAAACACGGAATTCATAAACATAGACGCGCGTTCGTTTGTAGCCAACAAAAAATTTGATCTGATTGTCAGCAATCCGCCATTCTTCCCTACGGGAAGTCTCGAAAGCGGAACGGCAAGAGCAAAGGCAAGGAGCTTTGAGACACTAACGCTGCAACAACTGATAAAATGCGCAAGCAATAATATTTCAAAGCAGGGCACATTCGCAGTAATCATTCCTTACGATCTTGCGGAGAATTTTGAATTTCTTGCATGGGAAAAAGACTTCTTTCCTGTGCGTTGCACAGATGTAGTTACCGTATCAAACAAACCACCCAAGCGAAAACTGATGCAATTCGCCCCAAGTTCCAAAGCCATAAAAGAACAAACAAACAACACGCTGACGCTTACAACTTCCGATGGCGCAAAAACAGACGAATACATCTCTCTGACAAAAGATTTTTACCTTGACAAATAATTAGGAAATTAGATATGTAAAAAACATAAGGCACTTTACAAAAAACACAAGGCACATATTTTAAAACAAGTGCCTTATATTTTAAAATATATGCCTTGTTTTTTCGTCTGTTTTACTCCTTTGAAAAACAATCCTTTATCTAACAGATTTTCTTTCTACATACATATATCTCATTCCAAGTTCCATGAAATGTGTAGTCTTTTTCATACTCAGCCACCATTCTTTGCGCCTCTGCCTCTGCGGCGGATACGTCGGCTTCCCCCGTCAGGGTCGTCAAACCCGCGTAGTCGCGCTCCGCATCGATAAAGTCGGCGGCGGTCTTTGCCGTTCCGGGATTCTGCTTTTTATACTCGGCAAGTTTTTTCTCCGCCGCCTGCTGTCTCATATACGCATTACGCTCCAAACCGTGCTTGGCGAACATATAATCTATAAGTTCTGCGCGGTCTTTTGCCGTCGGAGCAAGACGGTTTACTTCTTCCATCATCGGGCGTATGAGCAGGTGAGCAAAAGCCGCCGATTCTGCCTGATTGACACTCGACAGACGGTTTTCGCCGAGATAGGCATTCTCGAAACCGTCATAGTCCTCTATGCGTTTCGCCTTGCCTGCCGTGGCTTCCTCTATCGCATCCATGGCTACTTTCAGCGAAAGCATACTGTCCTGAATGGCTTCGCGGGATTGGAACATACCTGTACTCACCCGGCGTTCGTAAGTCTCACGGACTTGCGCTTTTTCGTAGTCTTTTGCAGCTCCGTCGCGGAAAAGTATATCATTTTTGCTTTCGGATTTGGGATTTTCGAAATTTTCAACTACCTTTGCAGCAGAATCCAAATCCAAGTATTCCACGTCAGCGAGAATCGTTCGCTGTTGGTCTATGAGGGCTTGGATTTTTTCTTTGTCCATGTACAGAGCCTTTCCTTGGCTAATCCAATTCAGCCATTCAGAATTGTTCTTTGGGAACACATTCCTAATACTATTGATTTCAAGGCTTCTTCCTCCAACTGTCGGATTGAGCGACAAGCCGACAATGAAATTCTTTCCGCTTTTCTGCAATGGAACAATGATGTTCTGCGCTTTGGTCTTATCCCCATAAACGAACACTGCCAATGGTTCCTGCAAAGCCTTTACCAAATTCTTTACTTCACCTAAATTGAAATCGTGCCCAAAGGATGTGGCTTTTGCTTTAAGTCTTGAAGCATTCATTTGTATAGGCAGGTCGGGAACACCTGTTGAAAGCAGTATTTTCCCGGGATTTCCCATTTGATAAATGTGATTGCTTGGAAGGTTGCCGTCAATCTGTTGCTGCAATTCGTTGTTGAACCGGGTATTAAGGGCTGCTACGCTTCCTTCCGCCTTTGCATCGGGTGCAAATTCTCCAACCTTGAGCTCGCTCTGCTTCGCCAAGTCGTCGGCGGCACTGAACACCGTATCCTTACCTCCCGACTTCAGGTTCTCGTAGCTCCTCCACAGAACATAACGCAGCTCATTATCCGACAAGTCTTCACCCTTAAAGCCTTTCAAACCTATCTTTTCGAGCATCTTCAAGAAGAAGTCCTTTATCCTCTGCCACCAGCCCGACTTCTTGGCGTTCTCGAAGTCCGTCCTTTCAGCCAGACTTGCCATGTACTCCTCCGTGGCGGTACGCTTGTCGCCGCCATACCGGCGCGAGTGTTTGTCTATGATACGGCGGATTTCCGCATTCGCCGAGTTATACACATTGTCGAGGAATGTTTCGAAGTTTTCTCCGAACAGTTTGCGCAGTCCGTGGTGCGCCACCGCTTCGTGCAGAAGCGTTACAACGGCATCTCTCTTATCGGCACAATTGCCTATGTTTATTGTAATACGCCCTGTGCTTCTCTCGAACATACCTTTGGCTCTCTCGCGTCTGCCCGCGCCACGCCCTGCGGGTTTGTCAACAATGTCCACGTTGTTCAGGTGCAGCTTGCCCGCCATGTCTTCCACTGCACTTCGCATCTCCTGTTTGCGTGCCTCTTCGGCGTGTTCCCGGGCTTCTTCCTTGGCGCGTACTTCATTTTCGGACTTTACGCCCAAAGCTTGCGACAGCAGCGGGTAGCGCTCCATGACTTCGTCGCTTGCCACACCCCTGTAAAACGATTCTTTGACCTCTCCGGCATCGTTCTTCAGCCTGTCGATTTCCGCCATGAGGGCTTTCATGTCTTCAATGTTGTAACCGGATGTTCCCAAATCCACGCTTACGGACAGGTTTTCTTCACCCTGTTTATCCTTGTAGTACGTAAGTTCCACGGGCTTCTGCGCCTCTCCGTAGTATTCGGGCTTCGTATGGTCGCTGCTCCTCACTTCCCATTGCACGCCGTTTTTCTCGAAACTCATATAGCGGCTTCCTGTGCGTGCTTCGTGCATATCGGGCTTTATGCCTTCTGCCTGCAGGTGTCTTGCCAATGCGTTGTAGGTCGCAGTCGGCTTCCTTACAAATTCTATCTTTCTTCCGTCGCGCAGCTCTTTGCTGCCGGCACGGTATAATTCCCTGTTTGGCTTTTTTTCGTCCTTTACTTGCAAAATTGATAACAATCTGCTATCTTTGCCGACAGAAGAAAGGGTAGTCCCCTTGTCATCATACGTGGTAGATAAAGCGTCAATGTTGTCAAGAAGACTGCCTTTTTCTATTTGCGTAAGTGAATGGTCATAGTATTTGTAACCGCCTTTTACGCCAATAGTTATTTTCGCCGTATAATCTTCTCCTCCTATTTTCAGCCCGCACACGTAGTATCTGTATCTGTCATACTTTCCGTTGTTCTTTTCGTTCGGAACTTCATCTATAAAAATGGAGTTTTCTATCATCTGCGGAATCGCGGCAAGACTTTTCAAATGCGCCTCATTCCCCATACTGTGAGAAGTTACCTTCTGAATGCCGTCTTTGCGTAATTCTACGGTTTCCCCGGTATCTTTTATTCTATATTCTCCCCGCAAATTGTTTTTCAGCCATTCTTTCGCGCTTTCGCGGTTGAGTTCATATTTGCCTTTATACTCATCCCCCGTTATTTCTACGGGCTTGCTCTCCCGTAGCTTCTCTATCCGCTCTGACTTGCTCTCATCCATGCGACTGTTGAAATGCTTTCTCGGGTCTACGCCGTCGAGCAAGTCTTTCATCACGCGGTCGGCAACTTCTTCGGCGCTCTTGTAGTGAATATGGAGGAAGTCGGCAACGCTCTTCCAGAACTTCCGCAAAGCCTGCTTAACCCTCTCCAACGCACTTATGGCTTCCGCTTTCTCGAACACACCGCCTTTGTCCCCGGCAATCTTGCGCTGCTCTTCGCGCAAACGTTCCGCGCCGCGTCTGCCCGAATATGTGGCAAGTACCTCGTCGGCTATATCATCGTCGGTATTTAATTCGGGATAACGCTTCTTCACCTCATCCCAAACCGAAGTGCCTTTCATAAGCTCCACTATGTTCTGCCACTCCTTCGGGTTCTGCCCGCGCAAGGCTGCAGCCCACAAATGGGCGTATTCGTGTATCGGGGTCTCCGTATTGGCAATCTTCGGGTCTATGTATATCTTGCCGCCAACGGTAAAGCCGTATGCCTCGCCTTTTGCTGTACGAAAGAAGCGTACCCGGTCGGTTATCTCGGCATTCACTTCCTGACGTTCTGCAAGCCCTGTAGTGTCCTCAAACTCGCCACTGTACAATGCCTGCTTTATCGAACGTACAATATCCGCCAGAGGCTTGCCCTCTGCACGGCGCAACTTTATCGCGTCGTAGTAGTATTCCACCACGTGCGCCTTACCGTCGTTTGTCATTCCCTCGCTCTTCTTCGGCGACACTACGATACTTATGCCGTCTGTCTCACCGTTCGCATCGAAGTTTGACACCTTGGCGTTATGATTGCTCAAACGTATTGTGATTATCTTGTCATTCTTAGTCTCGAATGAGGCATACTCACTCGCGCTGCCGCCGCGCTCTGCGCCAAGGGCTTTGGCTACATCGCCGATGAAAGTTTTTGGCTGTACGGCAGATTTTTCAAATTCAGATACCAGTGTGTCAATACTTTTCAGTACATTTGCACCATCAGCACTTGAAACGACAGTTAATGACCTCGGGGTTTTCCCGAGAGAGGCGGTTTCAAGTGCTCTTCTTTTCTTAGCACTCAACTTCGCTTTCCCGTTCGCTTCATCCAGCGCACGCTGCCCCGCTTCTTCATCGGTAATAACTTCCATGCCGCTCTCACGCAATCTGTCAATCACGGCATCACGAAGAACACGTTCCTCCTGAGACATCTCACTGACAACTTCCCCTCTGTGATACAAAACGGTGTTCCCGGTCTCCTCATCTACCCGTTCTTGCACGGTGTCAAATATTTTTCGCAAATCCGCGCCGAACTCTTCCAACTCTTGTCGTGAGGGATATACATACCCTGCCAAAGCGGAAGGGGATTTTCTGAACTCTTCAAACGTCATAGGGGGGCGGTCTTGTCCGCACATTAATACGTAAAAGTCATAATTGCCTTTTGCATATCTTTCTTCCGCCGCCGGGTCGTTATCGGTAAGAAAACTGTTACGTTCACCTTTCTTGCTAATCTCGTCAAATACCCACATAGCGAACATTCGGGCTGTTTCTTCCCTCCGTGTCCCCCAATAACTCGCCCCCGCGTCTCTCGAACGTCTGTTATAGTCGGAGTTCTCGGTGTCTGACACCAGCTTATCATACGCTTTGCGCAATTCTCCGCGCATGGCTATTCCTTTGCCTTCTGTTACCATACCCAACTTAACATTCCCCCGGCGGGCAAAATAATTGTCGAGGGCATGCCACCACTCATGAGCCAGACTGCCCGCCCCCATTGTCTTAGTCAGATTTATAACGACCTCTTCTCTTTCATAGTGCGCCTTTGCGCCACCGCCTCCGCGTGCCCCGAATGCAATGCCGAGTTCGCCGTTAAAACTGACAGCTCTGGGAGAAATACCGAGAATTTTTGCCAAATCCATAAAACTGTCAAAAGCATTATTCAGTGCAGCCTGACGGTCTTTCTGATTTGTCCAATTGCCGAACTGTACTCCGCGAAAGCCAAACTGCTCTCTGAATTGTTCGGCGGTTATGTCTTCGCCTTTGCGGTAGTCCTCTCCGACACGCTCACTGCTCCCGTTGAGGAATACAAAGTCCTTGCGGCGGCGATTAATGTCGTCAATTTTAGCATCCCACTCCACACGATGCTTTTCTATATACGCCACCGCTTCTTTTCGGGTAGAAAATCCGTTGGCTAACGAATAGGGAAGAGTATTAAATGCCGTGCTTTTAGGGGCGTACCTCTCATCTAATACAACCGCGTACTTCCACACCTTGCCGTCTTCGGTATAAGCTTGTATGCGGACGTAATCTTTTTGGGGGCGCTTCTCATTCTTACCGCCGCTTTCGCGCGCTTTTGCGAGTTTCTCGTTTACAATGGCATTCAATTTTTCATGCTCCGTGTCTATGGCTGCCAGGGCATCTTTCTTACTCGAAAAAGTCAGCCCTGTAGAAATATCTTTTTCACCCAAATGAAATTTCAACTCATAATTGCCATATCCGATAAGCTCCTTGTTCTCTATGGGGGTACTTGCTTGTCTGTATTTTCCGCCGGCTTTGTATTCTTCCGCGAATTTCTCGGCTTCTTCTTTGGTCTTAAAAAGATGCGTTTCCGGGCGTTTTGAGGATGATGTCCCAAGTGTCAATACCCGCCAACCGGTACTTTCCCATACGGGATTAATGCCTGCCAATCTGAAAATGCTGTTCGGGTGGTCTGTATCTTCATCGGCATTTTTGACCTTGGAAAGATATGTTATTTCGTCAACAACATCTTCAAACGACTGCAACGCACGGGTAGGATATATCTTTTTTCCGCTATTATCCGTTAATTCGTAGTGGTCAAAAAACGTAGAAGACCCGACACCCGAGACCGGTAACTTGAACTCCCCGATATTGTCATATCCCAGACGCTCGTACACTGCCATATATACTGCCATCGGATTTAGAGGGTAACACTTACCCTCGAATTTCTTTCCCGGATTCCATTCTTCAAGCTGCTTTTTTCGTCTGTCTATATCGTCCTCCCGATACGGCTTTACTGACAATATCTCGTCAATTAATTTATCACGGGTAGTTTCGTCTGCCTCGAATAAGGCTCGCAAAGTCTGAACTCCGAAATACGCATCTTTAGCCCACGCCTCCAAGTTCTTTTGGCTCTCTCCTTTTTTCCACCCGCTTAGCAAACGCGGTTTATTCTTTGACAGATAAGTCGCCATTACGGCTTCCGCAAAACGCGCATCTCTCTGTCGAAGCAAGCCCTGCTCTACAGCTGTCTTAAGGTCCGGACGCTTAAATGCTTTCGAGAAAGGCAACGTTATCAGACTTTCGAGAGTCGTTTCTTTTAACTTGTTTGAGAAGTCGCGTAGTAAGTCCTTCCTCGCGCCCGAGATTTTTTCTCCGGCATCGATTATTTTGTTTTGTCTGTCCTCTTCAGATTTTTCTTTCTTTTCTTGCTTCGTTTCCGGGGATTCGCTAACTTTGCCCGTGGAAACGGTGTCTTGCAGAGGAGCTGTGCCATTCTGCTTGCCGGTTTTCGGTTCGGGAGCGATGTCAATACTACCGCCCGAGACATCTTTCTTTTTTTCATATGCCGTCAGTAGCCATTTGCCCCTTTCCTTTCCCAAAAATTCTTTACTTACGACCGCAAAGTGTGTCGGCGATTCAAGTTTTATCCTGTTAGGGCTTTCTGACACCACGCGCATGCCGCCTATAATTTCCTGCAGATTGCCTAACACTTCCGGATGCTTCTTTGCTATTTTCTGCAAGCCCGCTTTTTCGTTGCCCCAAACCAAATCAATGTCTCCAATGTCTTTGTGATGAAGTGCGCCTACGGCCTCGCCTTCTTTCTTTTCGAGAAGAAAAGCTATCGCTTCTTTTGCCTTACCTTTGAACTGCGTATAGATAGTTCCGAACGCGCCTGTCTTATTAGTTTCCGGTGCATTATTCGCCTTTTCTCTTTCGAGGTCGGCTTTACGGTATTTGTCGTAAGCGTAGCCGTTAGCCTCCACCAACTCATCCTCCACAGACACTAACCCCATAAGCAATGCCGTGCCTTTCTCCGATTTTGCAACAAGTTTCATGCCGTCTTTCGTGTACAGCAGTTCGCTTGTGCCCAATTGCTTCATCGCACGAAGCATCAGATTTAATCTGTTTGCTTTGAAAACCTCTACCGTACCGTCAGGGAAACGCAAAGATATATAGGCGCGCTTGTTTGCTCTCAGAACTCCCGCAACGAACTTACGCAAGTCTTCTACGTCAATGTTTGAGGATTTGGTCTCCTTTGCCGGGGGAATGGCTTTTTGCCAATCGGGAAACTTACTCTCCGATACAGTTCCGTCCTTTCCTATGACTTTGCCCTTCAGCTTCGGGTCGAAGTCGTCTTTGCTCGCTGCCAAAATTCTAGCGTCCGTTGCAACGGCAAAACCGCTATTGTCGTGGAAAACACCCCCGAGCCTTTCTGCGTATGGGGAATCCTTTGGAGCGGTATAATCGGTAATTCGGAACGTACCGCTCACACGCTTCACGGGTTCGACATACTGATTTTCCAACATCCAATCATGCAGGCTGACATCACCACGGTTTTGCGCCCTCCACTGCCATTCGTACTCTAACAGAAAAGACGGCTTCGCCTTACTGCGCGCCTTGGACAGTTCTTTGTTCGTCAACTTCGATGCAAGTCGTCGCGCAGCCTTTTCCTTGCCTTTATCCAAAGCCTCCAATACGGCGTCAATCTTGGCATCGTCTACTCCGTTTTCCTCTTTGGGTTTCGACTTAACCTCTTCGGATTTCGACTTAGCCTTGGCTTCTTCCTTAGCTTTCAGCCGGTCGATTTCAGACTGCACGATTTTCTTATCCGCCCCGGGGTAATCCTTGATTTCTTCGAGGTGCTTAATCTGCGCTTCGATATCCTTTCCGCTGTTCTCGACTTTATGTCCATTAAAAGTCTCGCGGTCACCAGCGGGCTTTACGCTCTTGTACTCGCTGAACGGCTTGGTCTTTCTGTGGCTGCTCGCTATCCACTTCTCAAAATCTTCGAGGTTCACAGCAGACACGTCAATCCTACGCCCATTCTCCAACCTTTTTCATAGTTGGCAAGATAATTGTTTTTCGCGTCGCTTGCATCGTTGAAGCCGAACATTACTTTATGCTCGTCAAACGTGCCGTCGGGGTTGTACTGGTCCACGACAAACACCTGTGCACCGTTCCAACCGTCCATGTCGTTTGACAGGAACACGTCGATATGGTCGCCGTCCACTCCCTCCGTGCCACGGAAATAGCCGTAGGTGTTGTGCATCTTGCTTTCCCACTGCTTGTCGTCGGCATCGGTTCCGCGACGTATGCTGCCCTCGGGCTGTTCAATGGTAATGTCGAACGCCCCGACCTGCACATGCCCTTTCTTGTAATTGCCGGCTTCTTTCTGGGCTTCGGTGGGCTCTGTGTTTACATCGGCAGAGGCTTCTTTTACCTTTGCAGATATAGAATTCTCCGCTTTTTCTTGTTTCGTTTCCAGGGATTCGCTAACTTTGCCCGTGGAAGTTGTAGGAACGTTCATGCTGGGGGATACCTGTGTGTCGCTTTGCTCGGTATCCTGCGATGTTTCAACAGTTTCGACAGATTGTTTAACCGTAGTATGGCGGTTATACACTTCCTCGTTTTTCTTCCCGTAAGAGGTCTTAAATATTCCGGCGGTGTTTATATTCCAATATGCGCCGTCGTCCGACAATTCTACCATAAGAGTATTATTATGCTTGTCGGTTAGTTGCAACCTGTAAGTCTGGCGTCCGTCTCTCAAAGAGCCTTTTTTTATAACGTCATAGTTTTTGGCGACCTTTTCTATAAAGTCAATTACAGATTTATAGCCGGCTTTTCTTATTTGTTCCCCGTGGCGTGCCTCTATATGTGCAAGCCCGTAGCCATCATTAGTTGAAGTATTGGTTATTACGCCCTCGCTAAGTAAAATAGGAGCTTCCGTCAGACCTGTATTTTTACCTATCTCACCAAAAGCCAAATCTCCATTAGATGTAAGGACAAATTGCCTACCGTTTTCGTCTATTTCATCAGAAAGTTTTACGCCCGTTTCCTCTTCGGCTTCCGCTTTTGTCCTTGCCTTAGCTTCTTCCTCTTCGGCTTTTGCTTTCGCTTCTGCCTCTGCCTTTCGGCTGTTCTCCACTTCTGCAATGGCTTTCCATTGCTCCAGCTCCTGTCTTGCCGCCTCAATGGCTGCTTTATGCTCTTTGGCGGCGGCTATCTTCTCCGCCACCGTTGCCCCGGGCTTGGGATTAGAGGATTCGAGCTTCTTCAAAGCCGCCTCCTTGTCTCTCACCGTGCTGTCAACGACAGAACGCGCCATGTCCTCGTCGCCCTCTGTCTGTTCCACTATGGCATCCCACGCCGTCGGAGCATCCGTCTGTGTGTATTGCGGATTACCCTCTTCGTCTTTCGGTATGCGCTCAAAAGCGGATTCTTCCGTTGTCCCGCGTTCTTGCTCGGTGTCCTGCTCTCCCGTGGGATTTTCCTCTGTCATGTCTGCGGGGTTCTCGGCTGTCTCCTCCTTGTACAACATGCCGTTAATCTCGTCGGGGGTAAGCATCTTAACCCTGCGCCCACCGACAGGCTCGGAGAACTCCACCATAACACGCCCGTCATCGTCCACACCCGAAATCACACGTTTTCTACTACTTTCCTTTACAATCTTACACGCATCTGCAAGCACAATTCTGAATTCTTCCATATTATATAACCGATGCCTGCATGAAAATTAGTAACTTTGTACAAATGTTTTTCTACCTAATAACAACTTGATTGTAAATCATTCAAAATGACTATTACTGATACTTCACAATATCACAGTAAAGACATAATGGAGTTTGTGACAGTGGGGTTTGAATTTTGCAAGCGCATTGAAAACGTCAATTCCACAAAGCGCAAAGATTTTATAGACTCCATGCTAAAAATTCTACCTCTCTTATATGTAAAATCTCAAATTGTCCTGAATTTTCAAACTGACGAGGATTTCTACCTCGAACACATCGTAACAGAGGCAGACTATAATGCTATACAAAACAGCATTGCAGACACAATGAGCACATACAATGATTTTCTTGATGTTTTTCAAGAAGACATGAAATATAGCGACGAGCCCATACACTGTACCGTTTCAGAATGTCTTGCCGATATTTATCAGGAATTGGCGGATTTCTTGTATGTGTTCAAACAAGACAATGAAGAATCCACCTATGCTGCTCTTTGCGAAATATCTGACAGTTTCGCTGAAAGATGGGGACAAATTCTTGTCAATGTAATGCGTCCGTTACACGAAACAAAATACAATGTACACTCGGATATTTACCAAGAAGTAAATGACTAATCTATACCCAACCATATCAAAAGAAGAAATAAACGAAATGCCCCTTGTGGCATTCGAAGGAAAAATCGTTGTTGTCTCAACTTTGTCCGAAGCAGAAAAAGCCTGTGAGTTTCTTTGCAAACAAAATATTGTAGGAATAGACACAGAAACCAAACCTTCGTTTCACAAGGGAGTGTCACACAAAGTTGCGCTGTTGCAAGTTTCAACGGAAGATATATGTTTCCTTTTTCGTTTGAACATTATCGGTTTGTGCGCCCCCGTAAAGAAATTTCTTTCAAACAGAAAGACATTAAAAGTTGGTTTGTCCTTGCACGATGACATTCTTTCACTGCATCGCAGAGGAGACTTTCGGGTTGGAAAATTTATAGATATACAAACAATTGCTCCTCAATTCGGAATTAAAGACCTTTCACTGCAAAAAATATATGCCAATCTGTTTGGCAAAAAGATTTCAAAGGGACAACGATTAAGCAATTGGGAAGCTGACGTATTTACCGAAGCTCAAAAAAAATATGCTGCTACAGATGCTTGGACTTGTCTAAACCTTTACAACGAATTCTGTAGACTTAAAACACAAAAAGACTATATATTATTAGAAAACGATAATGAACAGTAAGAACATTACGCTAAAACGCGGCAAAGATGCAAGTTTGAACAGATTTCACCCGTGGATATTCTCCGGCGCGATTGCTAAAATGAACAATGGCATAACAGACGGAGATGTAGTGAAAGTTTATAACAGCGAAAACAAATATGTCGCCACAGGACATTACCAACGTGGCTCTATAGCTGTAAGAGTTCTTTCATTCAAGAACGAAGAAATTAATGCCGATTTCTGGCACGACCGCATAAAAAAAGCATTTGATTTGCGTAAAATCATATTTGCAAACAATCCCGACACTGACACTTTCCGACTTGTACATGGCGAGGGCGACAATCTTTCCGGACTTATAGTTGACATCTATGGTGCAACTGCCGTTATGCAAGCTCATAGCACAGGGATTCATTTTTCGAGAAACGATATTGCCCAAGCCATAATTGATGTCATGGGAGGCAAAGTTTCTTCTGTGTATTACAAAAGCGGAACTACACTTCCTTTTGTGGAAGAAACCGACGAACACGATGGGTTTCTAATAGGAAAAACGGCAGAAAACGTTGCTTTCGAAAACGGATTGAAATTTCACATAGATTGGGAGAGAGGACAAAAAACAGGCTTCTTTGTTGATCAACGCGACAACAGGAAACTAACGGAAAACTACGCTTACGGTAAAAAAGTATTGAACATGTTTTGCTACACAGGAGGGTTTTCGGTTTACGCATTGCGTGGAGGAGCCAAACTGGTGCATTCAGTGGACAGTTCAGCCAAAGCTATTGACATTACAAATCAAAATGTAGAATTAAACTTCCCCAACTGCAATAATCACCAAGCATATGCCGAAGATGCTTTCAAGTTTCTGCAAAACATGGAAAAAGATGCGTATGACTTCATAATACTTGATCCTCCAGCCTTTGCCAAACATCTTAACGCAGTAAAGAGTGCGTTGCGCGGATATACAAGGCTAAATCAAAAAGCCATTGAAAAAATATCATCGGGAGGCATTCTTTTCACTTTCAGTTGCTCACAAGCAGTTAGCAAGGAGCAATTCCGTCTCGCGGTTTTCACTGCAGCCGCTCAAAGTGGCAGAAAAGTGAGAATTATCCACCAATTGCATCAGAGCGCAGACCATCCAATAAACATTTATCACCCGGAAAGCGAGTATTTGAAAGGTATGGCTTTATATATAGAATAGGACTTCTTTGCCGAGTAAACCCTTGGTTTTGAAATTCACGCTTGACAAAGACAAAGATAAAGCCATAAAAAACGATAGACTTTCGATTTTTTTATCAGAGAATTTGTCGGTAAAATTAAAAGCAGTACTTTTGCATCGTTTTCATGGTATTAGATTTAAGGTTAGTGAAGATTGGTTGTCGAGAGACAATCAATTTTTTTATTTCTACAGCTTATACCCTCAAAAATATCCCTCAATTTACAGTCAAAATACCACACTGTTTATAAGCAACTTATAACAGGAAAAAATACAAGGCATATATTTTGAAATACAAGGCACATATTTTAAAATAAGTGCCTTATGTTTTTTACAAAGTGGCTTGTGTTTTTTTCACCACCAGAAACCGCATTTTTATACGGCTTCGCATGAAACATAACTACCCTTTATTTTTACATATATCTAAATAGGTAAGAGCTATTTTCCAAGCACCTTTTCCCCCACAAGATGTATAAAAATAAAGAACCTTGGCAAAAATACGATTCATAAATCCTTTGCAACGTATTTGCGGAATACGGGAGAAAGTGCAACCTTTTGCGCACTCCCTTTTAACGATGCCTTTTAGAATATTTTCCCTAAAATACAGGGCAAGAAGCGCGGAATTATCATTAGAATCCACTGCATCCAAATCAGTCTTGACAGTTTCTATGGCTTTCTGTAAATGGGGCAAAGAATCAGAAAAACTTTTACCGGTTATACTATCCTCGTGTTCAAAAATATAATGATATGCTCTATTTCTAAGCCAAACCATAAGTGGTTTTGCAAGAAGAATACGCACACCAAACTCCCAATCATTCCAACGCACGAGATGTTCATTCCAACCACCGATTTTGCGAATAAAATCAGCCTTTGCAATAAAAGATTGTGTGGAAAGTTCTCCCATAAGAATATGAGCTTTTATGTCTGATGTATACAAAAAAACTCTCCTTTTCACTTTGGATTTGACAGGGATGCCTTCTGATTTTGCAGAATCTCCGTTGTCCTTTACAAGACATGTGGCATAAGCCACGACATCTGCGTCAGGATTTTCTTTTATGGCATCGACGGAATCTTGCAGAGCCATAGGAGACATAATATCATCGCTGTCAAAAAAACAAACCCATTTCCCCGAAGCCTCTTTCAGCCCGCAGTTACGCGCAGCCGAAGCACCGGGAGTTTTTTCTTCCAAAAGTTTTATCTTGAAACCTTCGGTTTCTTCGGCTTTCAAAAATCTTTTACAAATAAGTTTGGTTGAATCGGTGGAATTATTGTCAACAATTATCAGTTCTATGGGACGATAGGTTTGCTCTTTGACCGATTTCAAAGTACGCTCTATATATTCGGCACGATTATACGCCGGTATGACAACACTTATCAGCATCTGCCTATTTTTTTTGCGTATACTACCCCGCAATACATATCGTGCAAGGCAGATAACCTTGACATTCCTTTTACATTAAACAATGCGTATTTCATAATTCTTGGCAATGCTCCCCAATACCCGTGTATCACTGCAAGAACAGCTCCTTTGGAACGACGGACGGAAGATTTTTTGAAAAAGAAAGAACCTGTTGTGCTTGCAGCCGTACAAACTATGGTAACCGGACAATAAATTGCTTTGAATCCCTGTTTGATAAGATCGTGTATGAATACTTCTTCTTCTCCACATGCAAGAACATCACTTCCCAAACCAAAGTTTGTGTCAAATTCAGGAAACTTACTGTTACGTCGGAGTGCAATTTCGCACGAACGTACATAATATCCCTTGGGCGGAGAACAGAGTTCGAAAGAAACCGAAGGGAATTCTCTTGAAAAATTACCGTCATAAGTGGCAGAACGAAAACATATAGCATCAGCATAAGCATTATTTTCAAAAGCATCTGCTATATTGTCGAAATCTTTCCACGTGTATCGGTTGTCATCATCAGCAAAAAGAATAATATCACCTGTAGAATGTTTCATTGCATTGTTGCGGTTCGCAGAAAGTCCGCAACTTCTCACAGAAATCACATGCACATCCTCACGGCTTTTAAGTTTGTCAGGAATATAATCAAGTTCAGAACTATCGGAATACTGAAACGAAATAAGATATCTCACATCGTTTCTCGGCAAAGTCAAAACTTCTGCAGCTTTTTCTATGCCCCTGCCAATAGTACAAATAAGAACTTCAATTATCATTTCAAATCCGAGTTCGTGCGTACAAATCTTATTCCGCGTATCATTTGAGCAAACATAGGAAAGAAATGACACATTCCAGTACGCGCCGCTTTGAAAGCAAAATTCAGGCAATACACATAAGCGCGAAAGCCATAACGGAAATAAGCAATGGCACCAAATGAACGCTGAACGCCGGCATCTACATAAATCATTCTTTGTTTTAATAATGTAGACGTTTCTACGATTTTCTTGGGGAAATATCTCATTTTTAATCCCATTCTTTCGGCTTCTATTAGCCATATATCTTGCTCGCCGCAGGTAAGGCATTCTTCTCCCAAACCGAAACGTTCGTCAAAAAGTAATTTCCCTTGAATACTTTTTCTTCGACATGCCATTTCCAACGCAGAAATTTCCATTTCCTCAGGACGATTGGCGTAATCAAACTCTTCCGTTGGGTATTTTTTCAGAGGTCTTCCCGTATATGTCGAAGCTTGAAAGAAAGCTACGTCGAGTTCGGGATGAAGTTCAAAAGTTTGTTCTACGACATTAAAGCCTTCTTCTGAGAAACGTGCGTCATCATCTGCAAATATTATGACATCGCCTTTAGCCAAACTCAAAGCGAAATTCCTGTTTTTGGAAAGTCCTTTACCTTTTTGCTTTGTAAAGAAAACATCCTTGCGTTCTACCAAAGCCTTAGGCACAAGTTCCAAATAACGTTCATCTGTATACTGATACGAAACAATATATTTTACATTTTCTCTCTGTGGTATCAGATTATCCAATACTCGAACGATTCCTTTATTTATTGTACAAATAAGAACTTCAATCGTAATCATTTGAATTGGTTTATTACACGTATCACTTCTCCTATTTCTTCGTCAGTCATTGTGGAATTAATAGGAATACTTAACTCTGTAGCGCAAATATTCTCTGTTACCGGAGCTTCGCTGTCTTTTAAAATTTCTCTTAAAGCCAATTGACGATGAGGAGGAACGGGATAATGAATTATAGGATTCACTCCGTTATCTATCAGAAACAGTTTCAATTCATCACGTCTGTTACAAAAAATAGGATACACATGATAAATACTATTCCCCATAACTCCTCCGTAAGGCAATTTTATCAATGTATTTTTAATCCTTTCGTTGTAAATTCGTGCTATCTCGCGTCTGCGGGCGTTTACTTTCCTTATGTATTTTAGTTTTACCCTTAGAAATGCTGATTGCATTTCATCTATACGACTGTTTATGCCTATATAAAGATGATGATATTTCTTTTCCGAGCCATAGTTTGCTATTGTTCTTGCAACAGAAGCAAGATGTTCGTCATTTGTTACCACTGCTCCCGCATCACTTAACGCTCCGAGATTCTTGGCAGGGTAAAAACTAAAACCTGCAGCATCACCTAAATTTCCTGTTGTGGCTTTATCTTTATATACAGCCCCATGTGATTGAGCCGCATCTTCTATTACTTTCAAATTGTACTTTTTTGCCACGGCATTAATCCTGTCCATATCGCAAACTGCACCATATATATGAACAGCCATTATGGCACGAGTACGTTTGGTTACCTTCGTCTCTATTATTTCGGGGTTTATAAGATAATCCGAATAGTTTACATCGCAAACCACAGGGGTTAAACCGGCACGAACGATAGAAAGAAAACTTGCTATAAAGGTATTGCCGGAAACTATTACTTCATCCCCGTTGTTCCAACCTTCAATTTGCTTGTAAGCTTCGAGTATCAATGTCAGAGAATCCAAGCCATTTGCCACTCCCACGCAATATTTCGCGCCACAAAAAGCAGCAAATTCTTTTTCAAAGCCATGCACTTGCTCACCGTACAAATATATTCCGCTTTTTATAACATCAATTGCCGCCTGGGTAAGTTGCGGTTCGTACAGTTCTGTAACTTTTTTCAGACTCAGATACTCAATCATACCAAACCTTTCGTTTTTTCAAGTACATCATCAACCTTTATCATATACGCATCATAGCATACGGAGCGGGCACCGAAACCTTCTTTCTCGAATATCAAACCTTTGTTGAGTATCGAGCCTCCGTTTTCGGTGGATATTCCGAAATCGAAATATTTTGCAGCTTGAAAGCGTTCGGAAATAAGCCAATCTATCAACAAATCTTCGGCTCCCAGCTTTTTACCCAAGTCAGAAGCGGCAAGATATTGGGTATGCACAACTGCAGGAGTGATAAAAACCCACGAACCAGCCAATATTTCACTTTTATATTTCGCAACATACAGCACGATTTCGTTAGGAAAACGATTCATTAGCAGTTGCATTTCATAATACGAATGAACAGGAGCCACATTATGTCTTTCTTTCAAGATATTTTCAAGCAGGTTGTGAAACTCTTTTAACCCCTCTGAATCTGCATCTTTTATTTCTTCTACGCTAATATTGTTTTTCAGGGCTCTTACAACCCCTCCGCGACGGCTTTGACGTTGTTTGGGATGATTTTGAGGACATAGCGCAGACGACACTCCTCTTTGTATCAATTTTGCATCGGCACGGAAAAGCGCATACAAATCTTCTTCGGAAGGAAGTTTATGATAAATGTGCGGAACTGGTTTGTAAATTATTTTTATTGCTCCGTAATTTTTTGCATAATAATCGGCAGCAAGCACAAACATCTCGTTCACTGTGGTCTGCACCGCCCTATCGTTCAAAACAAATCCCCCGTAAGTCAAACCTCCATGAGAATATACAGTATCTCCTTTGATATTGGCAGGAAAAAGCCCGCAAATATTATTTTTTTTGTCCACAAACACCAACGAAGCATCCTTATAACGGTCGGCATGATAATCCATGAAATCCCTGCAAAAAAGGAAAGTTCCGTTTTTGCTCGCCCTCACAAAATCATTCCATTCGTTTGCCATGGAATCATTATACAGCCATACCGTCATCATTACCTTCTTTTACGATATTCCAAGTAAGATTCATACGTGTTTATATACCCATTCGAATCGTAAGGATGCGATGCTGCGACAACACAAACGCAATCTTCGCTGAAATCTTTCAAATCGCACCAAATACCTGCAGGAACAAGAACGCCTTCATTAGGAGATGATATCTTCAAAGCCACATTGTTTTCACCATCACTGAGATGTATACAAAATGATCCACTAACGGCAAACACAGCTTCACTGCAAACTGCATGCGCATGTCCTCCGCGAGTTTTTCCTTCAGGCACAGACGTTATCCAAAACATTCGTTTTATTTCGAAAGGCAGTGTGCAGCCTTCCACAAATGTCAACATTCCGCGTTCGTCTGCTATGGTTTTGCCTTTCAGCAACACGCAGCCTTGAGGCATTATATTTTCTTTTTCAGACATCATGACATAAACTCATTGGGTACCGGCAACCTGATGTTTTCTTTTGTTTCTTAATCCTTGACTTGCGAAAGCCGCAACAGATTAGCTACAGAAACACTTTTTAGGTCGTTTTACCAAAGGCAAAGATAATTAAAAAAAGCAAGCAGGTTTTTACTTTTCGAATATTTTTCAGTACTTAAAAAGCATCAAATATGCTATGAGAAAAAACACAAGCCACTTCGTAAAAAATACAAGCCATATATTTTAAAATACAAGGCACTTATTTTAAAATAAGTGCCTTGTATTTTTCATCATCTTAAGCTTCTGAAATAAAACATATTACAAAAGCATAAAAATAAAGCGACCGGAGAGTGTTCAACTGCTTCGGTCGCTTTTTGCTATTTGAATACGCGACTTGCTTATTTGGCTTTCTTTGCCGCTTTCTTGTTTTTCTGCGTCTCAGTCTTCCAATATTTTTTCAGAAACTTTTCGCCACCGGCTTTCATTCCCGCAGTGAATTCCTTGGCAGCTTTTTCAGCAGCAGCTTCATCCTCGGGCGAAGCATAAGCATGCGAATAGCCCTTAAGTTCATTCCAATGTCCGCGAGTAAAATCGGGAACAGCCACAGGAGCACTGTTATTATCCATGGACAAAGCACCCAGTTCTGCCAGACAGCACCACTCTGCCAAGTCATAAACGTCTATATCAAGAGGCAAACCGTTTTGCAAACAATAAACAAGGCGTGAATCTTCAACGAAGTCCATTCCTCCGTGTCCGCCAACCTCTTTTGCAAGTTCACCATACTTCTTCAATATAGGATGATAGAACTTTGCTTCAAGAGCTTTCACATCTGCTTCCGGCAAATAATCATGGTTCGACAAATTATCTCTCGAAGGTGTAATGCCATATGCTTTCAAATCTGCAGAAGTAAGGGCATAGCCCTCGTTGGGATACTTGTTGGCAAAACCTTTCGAACCCACAAGCTGATACATTCTGCTATACGGCTGAGGATTCATGACATCGTGATTTATATCTATCATCTTGCCGTTTTCGGTACGTATCAATGTGGTTGTGAAATCACCATTGCGGAAATCAACGTCTTTTCCTGTACGTTCTTTCACAAGTTGTTTACCTGTATAAGACTTTGTGTCCATGGCAACAAGCGTTTTCATTCTGTCGCCACGGTGTATGTTGAGCAATTGAGCCACAGGTCCGAGACCGTGAGTGGCATAAACGTCTCCACGATGCTTCATGTTGTAATCCAAACGCCACCCCAATTTATCATTTGCATCCTTCTTCCAGTATATATCCCAAAAAGGAGACAAACAATGGCGGTAAGCACCAGAAACATGCATTATCTCGCCAAAAACTCCATGCTGTGCCATATTAAGAGTATTCATTTCGTACCAATCGTATATGCAGTTCTCAAGAAGCATGCAGTGTTTGCGGGTACGCTCGCTAAGATTTATTAAATCCCATATATCTTTCATATCCATTGCAGAAGGAACCTCTATGGCAGCATGTTTACCATTTTCCATAGCGCATTTGGCAACAGGAACATGATGAAGCCAATCGGTGGCAATATATACTATGTCAATGTCTGGACGTTTGCAAAGATCCACATAACCGGTGTCTCCGCTATAAATAGCAGCCTCGGGCATGGAAGCTTTCTTGAGATATTCCTGACATTTCTCTGCGCTCGCTTTATTATAATCGCAAAGAGCAACAATTTGTACTCCGGGAATATGAGTCCAACGTTCTACAGCAGGAACACCACGCATTCCCAATCCCACAAATCCTACACGCACAACTTTTAATTTGGGAGTGGCAAGATTCAAAGCACTCTGCTGCCCCGCTGGTCTTTGAGGCGTTTCAATTTCTATTGTACCTTTGTTCCAATGCCATTTACTTCCGTCGCTCAATGTGCCTTGTGCACAAACAGCAGCAAGACCTGCGAAAGCAAATCCCAAGCTTAATAAAGACTTTCTCAAACTGTTCATAACTGTTTTATTTTTATTTTATTCTTTACTCTATTTACAATCCGAAAGGATTGGACTTTTTCATGTCATCCTCTATACGATTTTGTATTTGTGTATACTCCGATTCGTTTTCTTTCCTTTCGGAAGAAGAAATAGAATCAGCCTTTTCTAAACATTCTTTGGCTCCCTCTTCGTCTCCCGTGTTTTCCTTCAATTCGGCAAGCAAGCGTAACAATTCTGTAGAATCCTGCATATTCTCAACAGCATCTTCGCAAATCTTCAATGCCTGTGCATCATCATATACAAGCCTGTACATTTTTACTTTTCCCACATATGCTTCCACACAAAACGGATTTGCATCCAAAGCTTTGCCATATGCACTCAAAGCTCCTTTGTAATCCTCATGCACTTCACGCAGTTTGCCCTTTTGGATACATACGAAATCTTCACCCAAATCGTTTTCTATCAGATAATTTACATCCTTTTCCGCCTCTTCAATCTTGTTCTGCAGAAAATATGCCTTGGAACGCATATAATAAGCCATTACAAAATTATCAGACAAATCTATTGCCTTACCAAATCTCATAACGGCTGAATCATAATCCTTCAAGCCATAAAAAGCCATGCCTTCGTAATAATAAACCGAAGCATTGACTGAATCAAGCCGCTCATATTCCGCACAAAACTTCAATACTTCTTCCCAATTCTCCAATTGTAAAGCCGCTTGAGCCATGGAAATCCATATTCGCGGGTTATCGGGATGCTTTTCTGACATTGGTTTGAGAATCTTCAAAGCGTCTTCCATTTTATTCTCTCCCAAATATGCCTCGGCAAGCAAAGCTTTTATCTCTTCATCATCAGAATTAAGTTCTATGGCTTTTACAAAATAATCTTCTGCGAGTTTATATTCTTTCAAAGTAATGGCGCGTACACCGCCGTCCCTTAATGTTTCAAAGGCTATGCGTTTCTTTTCGACAGAAACCTGTTCCTGCTGCTGTTCTTCTGAAATTTGCGGAGAAGAAAACAATGATTTGAAAAATCCCATGGTTATATAATTGAATTACAAAGATAAATATTTTATATAAATTGCCATGTAAAGCCTCTTTGTTTTTCTTACATATCAAATTACTTGAGTTTATTGCGCCCAAATATTCAGAAAATATTGGTGCAAATAACTAATTTTGTATCATATACAATGCTTAGCGATGAATAAGACAACTCTTTTGCTTTTGAAAATACTGCGCATGGAACTTTGGAACGAGAAAGACATGCCCAATTGCGATATAAACTCCAAAGAATACCATTCTCTTATGGACTTAGCCACAAAACAAGCCGTAACGGGAATTGTGGCGCAAAGTATAACCGACAAAAAGCTAAACATAAAGCTCTCGCCCGAAGATGCAGTCAAAACTCTAATGCAATTTCAGCATATACAGCAGTTGAATGTACTTATCAATGCAGAACTAATTGCACTTGCGGAGCTTTTCAATAAGCATAACATCAAATTTATCGTATTCAAAGGACAAACAAACGCTATTAACTATCCTCATCCCCTTTCCCGCATTCCGGGCGACATAGATTTTTATGTACCGCAAGAAGATTTGGATAAAGCCATTTCCATTCTAAAAAAAGAATGGAATGCTAATATTGAAAACAATGGCTCCCTACATCATTTGGAATTCACCCACAACAGAGTTCTTTTCGAAATGCACTTTGCAGTTTTAGGATTCTACAGTTCACGGCAAAAGGAAGTTTTTGAAAAAATTGCACTCTCCCGCCCCGTTTCTTTCGTTGAAATCAACGGACATAATATTCCCACTTTCGAACCTCTCATTAATATTGTCTATTCTTTCGCACATTTATGGTATCATCTGCTTGAACTCGGAGTAGGATTAAGACAAATGTATGATCTTGCAAAGCTTATAGAAATTGCATTCCCCGAAAACGATGAGAACAACGAAGAAAAAGCCGGCAAACTTGCCGAAATTCTCAACGAAATAGGTTTTTATAAAGCATTCTGCGCCATTGAAGAAGTGTTGCAAAACCATTTGGGACTTAAATACATTCCCATAAAACCGAAAATCAACCCCATATATTCCCAGTCTATCATGAACAGAATCATGCGCTATGGAAATTTCGGACACTTTGGGAGAAAAGGTAACAGAACGCAATTGCGTTTTTACATTTACCTTACTTTGGAGCGCACATGGACTTTCATTAAATTTTATCCCTTGGACAAGAGAGAAATAAAAGCAAGACTGTTCAAAGAAATACCGAGCAAAGTATTTTCTTTTCATAAAATGAAATAAAACAAGGCAAATACACCTTTTGCAACAGGCTAAAAAGCTTCTTTTGTAAGTCATTGTTTTTCACACATATATCACAGTCAAAAATACAAGGCACATATTTTAAAATAAGTGCCTTGTATTTTAAAATATATGGCTTGTATTTTTTACAAGATGCCTTATGTTTTTTCAATGGCAAATTTCTATTCTTTTTATATACCATATCAAAAGTAAATATGAAAGTTTTGACACTACCACTTTGAGAACATTTTTTCTTTACATTTGAAATTTAATACACAAAAATTTGCCTTAACAAGGAAATTATCTATATTTGCTGCGTTGTATAACTACAAAACCAAGTAACCATGAAGACCGAACTAATTTTATCAGCCTTGCAGGCAAAACACCCAGGAGAAAAAGAATATTTACAGGCAGTCAAAGAAGTATTGCTATCAGTTGAAGATGTTTATAACAGACATCCCGAATTTGAAAAAGCAAAAATAATAGAACGTCTTGTAGAACCGGACAGAATTTTTACTTTTCGCGTACCTTGGATTGATGATAAAGGTTGCGTACAAGTAAATCTCGGATACCGCGTTCAGTTTAATAACGCCATAGGACCGTACAAAGGTGGAATAAGGTTTCATCCGTCAGTAAATTTATCCATCCTTAAATTCTTAGGATTTGAACAGACATTCAAAAACGCGCTTACTACACTTCCTATGGGCGGCGGAAAAGGCGGCAGCGACTTTGCTCCGCGTGGAAAAAGCGATGCAGAAATCATGAGATTCTGCCAAGCATTCATGTTGGAGCTATGGAAATATATAGGACAGGACATGGATGTTCCTGCCGGTGACATAGGTGTTGGCGGACGGGAAGTCGGTTATATGTACGGCATGTATAAAAAACTGACACACGAACATACCGGAAGTATAACGGGGAAAGGGTTGGATTTCGGAGGTTCTATTCTGCGTCCCGAAGCAACCGGATACGGAGCTTTATATTTTGTGCGCCAAATGATGCAGACACACGACATGGATATAAAGGACAAAACCGTAGCAATATCAGGATTCGGCAACGTGGCATGGGGTGCTGCAAAAAAAGCAGTTGAAATGGGAGCCAAAGTAGTTACCCTCTCCGGTCCCGACGGATATATCTACGACCCGGAAGGCATTTATGGAGAGAAAATTGACTATATGTTGGAACTAAGGGCAAGCGGAAACGACATAATTTCTCCATACATGGAAAAATACAACAACGCAATATTCCACCCTAGCGAGAAACCTTGGAAAGAAAAAGTGGATGTCGCGCTATGTTGTGCCACCCAAAACGAATTGGATGAGCAAGATGCGCAAAGACTTATAGATAATAAAACTCTGTGTGTGGCAGAAGTTTCAAACATGGGATGCACAGAGCAAGCCGCTAACCTGTTTATTAAAAACAAAATGCTGTTCGCTCCCGGAAAAGCTGTGAACTCCGGTGGCGTAGCTACTTCGGGACTTGAAATGACTCAGAATGCGGAGCACATATCATGGACAGGTGAAGAAGTGGATAGGAAATTACACCACATAATGGCGGCTGTGCATGAACAATGTGTAAAATACGGTAAAAACGAAAACGGTTATATTGACTATGTACGCGGAGCAAATATTGCAGGATTCATGAAAGTGGCAAAAGCCATGCTGGCACAAGGCATCATATAAGTATTTGCTCTTAACAAAAATAGTCAGACAGATTTATTCTGTCTGACTATTCTCCTCTTAAATGAGGTAAAGACAATTTATATTTCACTGCGAGCAATCTTACTACGATTACGGTTAAACCGCACACTATACCTGATATAATATGATCGCATCCCATTAAATCGCAAAACATATATGCACCTCCACCAACCAAACATGCGGAAGCATATATCTCTTTTCTAAAAATCAAAGGCTCAACATTTATAAACACATCGCGAAATATACCTCCCGCTGCGCCTGTCATTGTTCCCATAACTATTGCCGTCCACCACGGAAACCCTAAATCAAAAGTTTTTTCCATTCCCGACACGGTAAAAACGGCAAGTCCTATTGTGTCAAACAGGAACCATGTATTGTTTTGTCGTATCAACTTTTTACCGAATGCCGCCACCCACAGCACTGCAAGCCCTGTGCATATAAGATAAACAGGAGTAACCATCCAGAATGGCGTTTGTCTCAACAGAAGGTCCCTCAGAGTTCCTCCTCCGACAGCTGTTGTAAGTCCAACGACATACGCGCCGAACACGTCAAACTTTCTTCCCGATGCGAGACGTATTCCTGATATTGCAAAAGCAAAAGAACCTACGAAATCAAGTATTTGTGCGAAAGAAGGCACCTCTATAAATATATTATTCATTTGTTTGGAACAAATCTAAAATCTCTGTATCCGAGAAGCCTGTCATATCTTTCTCCTTGCAAATGCGCATACACGTAAACAGTATATTCATTTTCTGTTTGAAAGAAATCACCTTCGCTCTCAGATGTCAAACCTTTTTTCTCTCCTTTGGGAACAAACAGATAAGAATAGTTATAATATCCCTGCTTTAACAGAATTGATGCATCATAAACACCGTTTTGACTATCGTATTTCATTTTGTTTTCGGGAGAAAAGACATACGAATTCCATTGTCCGCATACATAATACTCCCCATTATTGTTCTTTTTATCCGCTTCTAAAGCAAAATGAACAATTATATACTCACTTTCGGTATCACAATCAACATCGTTTCTATTTCTAATCACATACGAACCATTTACTTCTTTGTTGTATATATAATTCTCGAAAGGTTTACCGGGATAAAGGAAAGCATGATAAAAAGGAGCAAACCAACGTATCTTTTCTACACCTAAAGTTGGTTGATGAACGTCAAGAATTTCGAATTTCCTGAATTCATTCCCCGCAGGAAAGATAAGTTCTTTACAATGCTGCCATTTCATTTCTCTATCACTGACAAAAGTCGGAGCAGGATTGGAAACGGCATTATCATATCGCTTGTTTTGCAAAATTCTTACGTAAACCTCACGCGCAGGATCTCTCAATTCCACTTTATTTAAGTTCAGAGCCAGTTCTATCTGCTGATGTGCTTTATTATAGTCTATATCTGTATTAGTTGAAACCGTTGCTGCGATTCCAATCTTTTTATCTGCCACCGAAAAGCACGCACATGCCACAGGATTATCCAAATCTTCCTCATCGTATATGCTTACTTTATAGTTTCCGGAAAGCAGAAGTTCCACATTTTGATTGGGGAAATTAATCTTATAATGGGTATAAAGATTGGAAGTATTCATACTTTGCACATAATCTTCTATTGGTTTGTCAAGATTTGTGCCTGTCATATAATCACTTTCAAACAAGCCATCGCTTACATTCCATTCTTTGTCGCAATGCTCTAATTTATATACATACCTCACATAGTCGTGAGTCATATCATCAAATGAAACCGTTACTACATCGTTTCCGTTCAAAGATATAACAGCCGGTTTTTGCCTGTCTCCGTTTACAACGCTTTCTACTGTTCTTATTCGCTCTGAAAAAGACATATTACGCTGTGCCAACACTGTTATATTGACAATCATTACCAGCAAAAGTAGTTTTACACGCATTTTCATTTTTGTTTTATAGGAACAAGTCCCATTTCTTTTGCTTTCCCAAGCATATATTCAAAGACTAAATCATGGTCATTGGGGACTACCCCGTCAAGTACGGCATCTTTTACCAAGGCTTTAAGTATTCCCACCTCACGACAGGGTTTTAATCCAAAAGTCTCCATTATTTCGTTACCATCCACAGGCGGTTGGAAATTACGAATTCTGTCGCGTTCTTCTATTTCTTTGAGACGACGACGCACAAGTTTGAAATTATCAAGAAAAGTCTGCTTTCTTTGTCTATTTCTACTCGTTATATCTGCCTCACAAAGGGTCATCAAATCCTCTATATCATCACCGGCATCAAAAAGCAGGCGGCGAACGGCACTATCTGTAACTTCACTGTCAGCTATTGCAATCGGACGCATGTGCAAATCCACCAATTTCTGCACGTATTTCATTCTTTCGTCCAAAGGCAACTTAATTCTACGGAATATCCCTTTCACCATTCTCGCACCTGCAACGTTGTGGTTCTTAAACGTCCAACCGTTTACAGGATCCCAGCGTTTGGTCGTGGTTTTTCCTATATCATGCAACAAAGCCGCCCAACGCAACCAAAGTTTATTGCTGTTTGCCGCCACGTTTTCAAGTACTTCAAGCGTATGATAAAAGTTGTTCTTATGCGAAAACTTTCCGCGCGTTTCTTGCAAGTCCAAATCTGAAACCTCCGGCAATATATATTGCAGAAGTCCCGCTCTCTGCAAATCTACCAAACCTTTAGACGGGTGTGGAGAGAGAATTATTTTGTTCAATTCGTCTATTATGCGCTCCTGACTGACAATTTTTATACGTTCTGCGTTTCGCTCCAAAGCATCAAAGGTTTCATCATATATATAAAAACCGAGTTGTGAAGCAAATCTGACGCATCGCATCATCCTTAAAGGATCGTCTGAAAATGTAATGTCGGGATCAAGCGGAGTTCTGATAATTTTTTCACGCAAATCGTCCACGCCTCCAAAAGGATCCACCAATTCACCGAAATGTTTCCCGTTCAGGCATAATGCAAGCACATTTATCGTAAAATCACGCCTGCACTGATCATCTTCAAGCGTTCCCACTTCCACAACAGGTTTGCGCGAATCGCTGCTATAACTTTCGCTACGCGCTCCCACAAACTCTATTTCGTGTCCGTGCCATTTTACCTGCGCTGTGCCGAATGTTCGAAAAACGGAAAGGTGTGCTCCTCGCCCCAAACTTTTACAAAATGCTTCAGCCAACCGTATGCCGCTACCAACAACCACGACATCTATATCACAAGAAGGACGATTCAGAAACAAATCTCTGACATATCCGCCAATGACATAGCATTCCACTCCCATTTCGTCCGCGACCTCGGATATTTTGCGAAACAAAGGCTTGTCGATACACCTTATTAACTCTTTTGGGGTCAATTCCAACATCTACTACTCAGATTTTAACGCGCAAAAGTAATAAAATTCAAATGAAAAAAGTAATTTTACCACCGACAACAAACATAACCAACAGTGGCAAATGTATAAAAACAACCAGACAAAACGATACAAGCATTTAATTTTCGCCGTAACAATTGCATCTTTTGCCGTGATTTGTATGCAATCATGCACCTCAAGCAACAGTAAAGAATCAGATGGATATGAATGGCTTGCAAAAGCCCGCGCACAACTCGCCGACAAAAAGCACAAAGAGGCACGAAACTCCATAGACTCCCTGCGCAAAAATTGTCCAATGGCTTTCAACGCCCGCGAAGAAGGTATTTTACTCCTTGACTCTATTGAAATTTCGCAGGCAAGGCAGGATTTGAATAATGCAACGGCAAGCATAGACTCCGGGAATGCAGACAAAGACTCCATGTTGTTTGTAAAAGAAGAATCGGAGCAAAAAATTAAGTTCTATACCAAGAAACTTACTCACGACAAAAGCAATTTCAAAAAGCACAAGCAATAGCCAGACTTCCCCAATACGAATTATTTTTATAACGAACAATACTCCGGCAACATAGCACAATCAGTACGTTTTTATATTGCGCATGTTGCGATATTGATGCGGCATTCTGCAGAGAAAAACATCTTTGTTTTATATGCTTTATCGAACCCGTGAAAAAACACATGGGACTTCGTAAAAAATACAAGCCATATATTTTAAAATACAAGGCACTTGTTTTAAAATAAGTGCCTTATATTTTTAGCTTTTCTATATATACGAAATACAAGGACTTACAAACAACACTTTCTATCAAGTTTTTCTCTATGAATATCGGCTTTTTTATATATGCACACAGTCTTCTATAATATGATAATTCTCCGAAGTTAATATATCGATAATATGTTCTGTAGTACTTATCACATAATGCTTTACTTTAAGAGGTAAATCGTAAAGTTTCTCCATGCCAGTCGCCATAACCTCGCTCAAATATGCAGAATTTTCAACTTCGTATAAAGGATGTGAAGTTAATCCGTTCATTTCTTCGGTAATCCTAAAATGTTCGAGTATTACGCGATATGCATATACATTCTTAAACAGAATTGCAATAGTTCCCTTATTGTCAAATCGATCAAGAACGACTCTAAGGTCAATTGCGTCATAATCAATAGAATTAATAGAACACTCACAATCCGTTACAAATAAGGGATGATATATTTCGTTCTCCATGTATAATTTTATTTCTAAGTATAAATTGAATTATCGGTATTATTTTTCTATTGCTATCAGCAAAGTTACCGTTTTTTGCAACAAAAAAACTCAACAATACCATCTACAATGTGCTTAAAACGGATTTGTAAAATATCTATTTACTTCGTCCCAACCTTACATCTGCTTCCTGTCTATAAAATCGTTCATATCAAATCGTCAATATGCAAAGTTTTTCTACTCCATTTGCTTATTTACAAATAGTTTGTATCAATACCGATTCAAAATCAGACAAAAGAATAGTAGAAGAACTTTGCCTCAATCTTGCTTATTATTGTTTTAATTGGAACTATTTCAATATGAATAACAATACTGTCGGCAACGTACCACAATCGGTACGTTTTTCATTGCGCAAGTGGCGGTATTAATGTTGCATTTTTCAGAGAAAATTACGCTAAAATCTGCTGAATAGCTTAAAATGAGCTATTTATGAGTCTTTCACCTCAATAGAGGTAATGATTTGGCAACAGTCCCAATTTCTGCAATATGCATACGTTTGCTGTCAAACAACTCTTCTCCGCTGCAAAGTACAATAACTACATGAAATAACAATCGTTATATTGGAACAATTTACATAAAATAGCTTAATTTATAACGATTATCGCAAAATTTAATGTATATTTGCAGCAAAATTCGGTGAATTTATGAAACTAAACAAGATAAAAGATGTCTTAGATAGCAAGGGTATTTCACAAACCTGGCTGGCAAAACAGTTAGGCAAGAGCTTTAGCACGGTTAATTGCTATGCTCGGAATAAATATCAACCCGATTTAGAGACACTTCTTGAAATCTCAAAGATTTTAGAAGTTGACCTCAAGGATTTGATTACGGACGAGAACGAAAGAGTGTAATGAACTCGTAGTTTCCTGTCTTAGTAAATATGTTGTAGAACTTCTGATAATAAAATATTAGTTGAATATGGGCATAAGCAAAGATTTAACAGAAGAGGATGTCAAGTTCCGCTATATCAACGAAGCCATCACAAGCAAGGGATGGTCAAAGGATAG